>OBXA01000063.1_pt1 | contig 90012 bp, 84 predicted proteins | sample 1538121 | NCBI WGS metagenome assembly OBXA01 (sample SAMEA2580133, study PRJEB22360) | human gut metagenome | biome: human gut; feature: human-associated habitat; material: faeces | place: Denmark | collected 2008/2010 | reverse complement strand
ATATTTGATATTTATGCAATTAATGCATTATCTTCGGATTTGCTCAGAGCATCCTTAGTTGCCCTTCTTGAACCCGCGGATGATGTAGTTCCAGTTCCCGAAGTCACCAACGGGTTCCAAGAGTATCCGGTCAAATTCCTCGTCCGTTATGGCCACACTTTAGGTGAACGATGCAACCCTATTCAAACACATGTTCGCATAGGGCCTAATATCCGATTAACGAACAGGTTTGTTCGTACCTTCCAAACCGAACACTATGCCGAACTCGACCATTGTTGGCTATGCACGCGTCAGTAGCGTTGATCAGAACCTCGACAGGCAACTCGTTCAGCTGAAGGCTGAAAACGTTGAAAAACTGTTCATCGACAAGGTTTCCGGTAAAAACCTGGATCGTCCGGGCTTTTCTGCGATGATGGAATACGTCCGCGAAGGGGATGTGTTGGTGATCTGTTCTATGGATCGCCTTGCAAGGAGCCTTATGGATCTGTTGGATGTCACACGAAAACTACAGAACAAAGGAGTGACCATCAAATTCCTTAAGGAAAAGATTGAATTATCAGCCTCAGGGGAAACGTCGGCAATTAGCAAGCTTTTGCTTGCGATGATGGGAGCGGTTGCTGAATTTGAGCGATCGCTAATTAGAGAACGTCAGCAGCAAGGAATTGCACTAGCAAAAGCTCGGGGAGTCTATCGCGGAAGAAAACCGGTTGATAGCGAACGCCTAGAAGAAGCTAAACGTCGTATAGCTTCAGGTATACCTAAAACAAAAGTTGCAAAAGACCTGAAAATCGGTCGAACGACATTGTACAAATATCTTAAAAGTTAATTCATGCCACTTGGGATCAGTTATGTCTGAATTTGCTAACAATGAATCCGCATTTGAAGCACTGCTTGAAAGTATCAAGCAGGCATCAAATAATATTAAAAGAGATGCGGGTACGCGCTTTGAAACGCTGATTAAAGATTGGCTGACGCAAGATCAGTCATACTGTGATCTTTTCTCTAAAGTCGAAACATTCGAGGAATGGGCTTCGTCACATCCTGAGCTAGAACAGAGTGGCAAAGATATTGGTATTGATCTCGTAGCAACCCTCGAAGACGATCCAGATGCCTTTGCTGCCATTCAATGCAAGTTTTACGATAAGGATGCGGTGGTCCCCAAGTCTGGCGTAGATTCGTTCATTGCTGCTTCGAATCGCGATTACTTCAAGCAACGCTACATCATCACGACGAATGAAAACTGGTCAGAGAATGCCCTGACTGAGATGCAGAATGTTACGCCACCGATTCAGTTGGTCAGACGTTCGATGCTCGCGTCTTCACGGATCAACTGGTCGGTCTATCTGAATACAGGAAAGGTTGTTCAGCAAAAGAAGCGAACTCCGAGGAAATATCAGGAAGAGGCAATTTAGCGCGTGATTGAAGGTTTTAAGACGAATAATCGCGGCAAGCTGATCATGGCCTGTGGAACGGGGAAAACCTTCACCTCCATGAAGATAGCCGAAAAAATGGAGGGGAATAATGGATTTGTTATGTTCCTTGTTCCGTCCCTTGCGCTTCTTTCTCAGACTCTCACTGACTGGAAGCGTCAATGTGCCGTCCCGATCCATGCGTTCGCCGTATGCTCTGACGCAACAACGGGCAAGGCAGACCTCAAAAACGTTGATGAAATCACGTCTGCAAGCGACCTCAGCTATCCTGCTACAACCAAGGCCGATCGGCTCGCCGAAGAGGTGAAGAAGGCTCGTAGCAAGACCGCGATGACGGTGATTTTCTCTACCTACCAATCTATTGAGGTTGTGAGCGAGGCGCAGCACAAGTTCGGGATGGAGGAAATTGGCCTTATCATCTGTGACGAAGCGCATCGTACGGCAGGGGGACATTATCAAGACGAGAGCGATGCCCCGTTCCAGAGAATCCATTCGGATGACTTTATCAAAGGCAAGAAACGCCTTTACATGACTGCTACCCCGAGGATTTACGGCGACCTTGTCAAGGAGCAAAAGAACAACGGCGAAGTTGTCCTGTACTCCATGGACGACGAGCAAATTTACGGCCCGACTTTCCACACGATCACATTCTCCCAAGCAGTCGCATTGGGAAGTCTGGTCGATTACAAGGTAATCGTTCTTTCCGTTGAAGAGAACCTTTTGAAGGAACGGGCCCTCAGCGACTACGAGCTAGTTCAGGCCGGCGGACTGCCTGTCAAGCATGCTGCGAAAGTGATCGGTTGTTGGCGAGCACTCTCCAAACTTGACCTGGTGAACGAAGTGTCAATGTCTGACGATCGCCAACCGATGCGGCGCGCCGTTGGCTTTGCTCAGATCATTGAACCGAACATAAAGTACCTTGACCGGACTTCGTCGAAGCGGTTCACGGAGAACTTCGAATCCACGATCGAAGAGTTCAAGGATCAGCAATTCGAGGAATTGTCTAAGAAAGATAAAAACCTCAGCCGAGAAGCCTACGATCTCGCCTATCCGTTGAAGTGCGAGACCCGTCACATAGACGGTTCCATGAACGCGACCGAAAAGGACGCTTTGCTTAACTGGTTGCGCGAAGAGCCGGAAGAGAATGTCTGCAAGATTCTCTTCAACGTCCGTTGTTTGTCTGAAGGCGTTGATGTGCCGTCGCTCGATGCGGTTCTCTTCTTATCGCCGCGCAAATCTCAGGTTGAGGTTGTTCAGACGGTCGGTCGTGTTATGCGCGTGTCGCCACAAACCGGCAAAAAGCGCGGCTATGTCATTATTCCGATCGTTACGCCGGCGGGGTTAGACCCCAGCGTGGCGCTAAATAACAATGCGGACTTCGATGTTGTTTGGCAGGTTTTGAATGCATTGAAGTCGATCGATACCGAATTCGGCGCTATTGTGGACGGCCAGCGAAATATCATCGACAGCTCAAAAATTGAAGTAGTTTGTGTCACGAATAAAAAGTTAAATAAAAAAGCAAATAAAAATCCGAAGATAATTAAGCCAAAACCAACGAAACCTACTCCTCCAGTTCAGGAAGTTTTCGACTTTAATCATGACGAAATTCTTGAGCAAGAGATTCGTGCACGAATTGTAAAGCGCGTCGGGAATCGTCGTGAATGGGGCGATTGGGCCGAAGATGTTGGAAAAATTTGTCAGCTACAAATTAAGCACATCAACGATGTGCTTAAGGACCCAACAAAAACAAAATCCAGAGAAGCATTTGAGTCTTTTAAGAAAGAGCTCAAAGCGACGTTGAACGACAGTTTGACAGACGATGAAATCGTCGAGATGCTTGGACAGCACGTCGTCACGCAGCCTATTTTGGATGCGCTGTTCACTATCCAAACAAGTGAAGGAACGTCTTACGAATTCTCGAAGCAGAATCCTATCGCTATTGCGATGACATCCATGATGGATTCCCTTGATAAGGAATCTATGAGGTTGGCGACCAAGTCTCTTGAGGATTTTTATCGATCTGTCCGGAATCGCACAAGGACAATTAAAACTTCGGCAGATCGTCAGTTACTGATTAAAGAGCTCTTCGAAAAATTCTTCAAGGCAGCCTTCCCCAAGCAACAAGAAAAACTTGGGATTGTCTATACCCCGATCGAAATTGTCGACTTCATTAATCAGTCAGTGGCTGACCTACTGAAGAAGGAATTCAACTGCAGTATTGCGGATGACGGCATTCACATTCTTGATCCGTTTTCAGGAACTGGCACCTTCATTGCACGGTTGATGCAAAGCGGCTTGATCCCAACGGACCGATTGCCAAACAAGTTCGAGCATGAACTTCATGCGAATGAAATCGTTCCGTTGGCATATTACGTTGCCTCAATGAATATCGAAGGGGTCTTCCATGAGCTCTGCCCGAATGAGGTGTACCAGCCGAACAGGGTGATGATCTGGACGGATACGTTTGCCAACAATCGGCAGAGCAGCATCTTCAGCACGACGCTTGGTGAAAATAATGCTCGTCTTGTGGAACTGAACCGGCAAGACATCCGCGTCATTATCGGTAATCCCCCGTATTCCGTCGGGCAGGACAATGCCAATGATGACAATCAGAACGAGCATTACGATGAGCTGGACGATCGAATTGCCAAAACGTACGCAGCGAAAACGGAAGCGGTCAACAAGAATTCACTGTACGACTCCTACATCCGAGCCTATCGCTGGGCCTCCGATCGTATTGGCAACAAAGGCATCATTGGTTTTGTCACGAATGCCGGCTGGATCGATTCCAACAGTGCGGACGGCATGCGAAAGTGCCTGACCGAAGAATTCTCGTCGATTTACGTCTATCACCTGAAAGGAAATCAGAGAACTTCAGGTGAACGTTCTCGTCAGGAAGGAGGAAAAGTTTTCGGAGAAGGTAGCCGTGCCCCAGTAGCCATCGTCTTCTTGGTCAAGAATCCGGCGTCAACCGAGCGCGGAAAGATTTTCTTCCATTCGGTGGATGACTACCTGACGCGCGAAGAGAAGCTTGCGTGCCTGCGCGAGGATCGTTCCATGGCTTATACCCAGACGAACGTGATCGTTCCGGACGCACATGGCGACTGGTTGAACCAGCGAGATGATTCCTATGCCAAGTTCATGCGTGTCGATGGAAAGAAAACAAAAGAATCTTCTATTTTTTTGAATTATTCGAATGGAATAAAAAGTGGACGAGATTCTTGGGTTTACAACAGTTCAAGGAATAGGTTGTGTGAAAATATCAAAACATCAATCAATTATTTTAATGCATGCGTAGATAATTTATTGAGTAATAAAGATTATCTCCCAATAAAGGACGATGCAAAAATAAAGTGGAACGAAACTCAGGATACGTTATTTCAAAAAAAAGAATACGCTCAAAAATTTGATTTGACAAAAATTCGACTTAGTGTTTACAGACCTTTTATTCCAAGTTTTCTATATTTCGATAAATTCTGGAATCTTCGCCAGTATCAGATGACAAAGATATTCCCGGAAAGTAAATCAAAGAATTTAGTTATTTGTTCGTCTGGGGTAGACAATCTGGTCATCTGCATCAATCAGAATGCAAAGGATGCTGGGCAAATAGCCTTGATGACAGATCACATTGCTGATCTGCACTTCAATGGTGACACTCAATGTTTTCCGCGTTGGCTTCCCGGCGAACAATCTAAGGCAGCAGAAGACACACTCGACTTCGGCGAACCGAGTGAGATGCCGAGCGGCTTCTCTCAGGAGGCACTGCCGCACTTCCAGGCTGCATATCCGGGCAAACCGATCACCGAAGATGATCTCTTTTACTATATCTACGGCATCCTTCATTCTGAGGATTACCGAACGCGCTACGCCAACAATCTGATGAAGGAGCTGCCGCGCATTCCGCGTGTCGCCACCTACGAGCAGTTCATGGCCTTTGTCGAGGCCGGTCAGGAGCTCGCCAGATTGCACGTGCACTTTGAAGATGTTGCGCCATACGCCGGCGTCAAAATTGAGTACACGAAGGTCGGACAGCCGTCCTACCGCGTGACGCAGATGAAGTGGGGCAAGATCAAGGGGAAGACCGGCAATGCGGCCAAGGACAAGACCACGCTGATCTACAACGATTGGATCACCGTGAAGAACATCCCGCTTGAAGCGCAGGAGTATGTCGTTAACAAGAAATCGGCGCTCGATTGGGTGGTGGAACGCGCTTGCGTCAGCATCGACAAAGCTTCCGGCATCGTGAACGACTTCAACGACTACGCGGCCGAGATGGGCAGCGAACGCTACCCGTTGGACCTCTTCCTGAAGGTCATCACGGTCAGCCTGGAAACGATGAAGATCGTAAAGGCCCTACCTAAGCTCGAAATCCATCAGTTAGATAAAGAGGCATCTGTTGACTGATTAACCCCCGCACCGACAAGCGCTGAGCTCTATCTCTGATTCATTTAGAGATAGAGCTTTTGCCACTGAATCTCCGTCATCCTAGGAGCGCTTGCTTCGTTACTACCTGCGACAGGTTAGTTTCACAACTCAGCTTTCCCAGCAAGCTTCAAATATGCCGCTTTGATCATCTGCGCCATCAGAACGCGTCGAGCTTTCAGAAAGTCCTCATAAGTCATGTTTTCGATGGCTGATGGAATTGCATTCATTTCGCAAGATTCAACAAACGCTTTCTCGCCGAGCCGATTGCGATACTCGAGCAAATATTCGGCCGGCGCTCTATCCGAAATTTCGATGTTTGACTGATAATCAATGAATACAAAGTTCGCGACCTGATTGCAGTCGACCTTCTTATCAATGCCGATCGAATTGAGGTAGTTTTTCGGGAAGATGTGGTGCTTGTCGAAGGCGCGCTTCGAACCAGAGGAACCTACCGCCAGCAACGTCGCAACAGTGCTCGTACCGAGCCAAACCTGAGCACCAAGTACGATCTGCGAGGCGACAAAAGCACACCATGTCGGAGCCTGCGTTGACGAAGTCTTAAGCTCGTCCGGCAAGGTAATTTCAAAATAGCTCTCTGTGAAGCGCGTCGCTATGAATCCGTCAATGTACGCAAGGAAGTCTTCTGGCGTGCTGCAATTTTTGAGTTCGGCAAGCTGTCCCTCAAACATGGTTTCGGATGAACCGCTGTAAGTAGCATTGACCGTCACAGTGAAAATGTACCGAGTGAGCGCGTGGCGTAACTTGTTGGCTGAAATGCCAAACTTATACTTGCCAAGAAGGTAGAGCGCGTAGCTGTAAATGACCGCGTTGTCGGAAGAGATCAGCGATTCATTGATGTAACCGGCAGCCGGGAAGAGATTGAGGAATTCGTGCCAGTTGTTCAGGTTCGTAACCTTTTCCATGGCATCACGAAATTTTGTCAAATTCTCTTCTTGCGTCTTCTTTGTCGTCTTGCCTGTCGTCAAATCGCGACCGCGCATAAGCATGTAAGCGTACTTCAGACGCGCGCGATCGAATCCGAGCGCAACTGCAGCGCGAATCAGATGTGAGGGTTCCGGTTTGATAATATGGTTGTACGCCGACTTATCCTTCGGCACTCGAGCCGATTCACAGAATTGCGAAATCTTCCAGTGAATGTCATTGTCGTAGACAGCAAGCAACGTTTCGATGAAGTTTTTCTCCAGTAGCTTCTGACCGCCAGAATTCACTCGAACAAAGATTTCTGCAACGTCTTCCTCTGAGGCCGTTCGGTCAATCGATACGACCGGCAGGTTATAGTTACGCAAGCCCAAGAGCTTATTGATGTTGTTGTAGACGACTGCCTGCTCTTCCGTTGTCAGCAACGCTAGTCCCTTCTTTTCATGCGAGGCATTCACGGCCGAATAGTATGCCTGGCAGAACATAAAGACGCCGGTCGTCGGATTTTCCGCCGCAAGTTTATAGACTTCGGTAATGTCACTCACCCACTCCGGATCCTTTTCCGTAGCGCTGGTCCACACTTCAAACTGACCGATCTGCTTCCCATCATCAGCTTTGGCAAGTGGGTTGAAGCTAATACGAATACGACGGTCCCTGTAATCCTTGTCTTTGACGACGATGCCGTCCATAGCCGATAACAACGCCGTTAGACGCTGTTGTCCGTCAATCAGAAGACTTCGGACAGATCGAGTGCCGGACTTGGCAATGGCAGAAGATCGAGGTTTGGCATCGTAATCGTCGGGAAAATCCCAGAGCATGACGTAGCCAACAGGAAATCCCTTGTTCATCGAATCGAGCAAATTGCGAACCTTCGCATCTTCCCAAACAAACGGGCGCTGCAGATCTGGAAGCGCAATCTCACCGGATTCAATCTTTTGAAGAAGTTCGGCAACGCGGCTTGAATAAGTCGAAAACATTGAGCAGTCCATGCTGATTAGTGAACCCGGTATGCAATTTTACCGAGCAAAGAACAGAGACTCCTGAACCCCGAGCCCGAAAGGCTCGACCGCCTACGGCGGTGGTTGTGGCGAACTTGGGCGAACGTGTATACGTTTCGCCCCAAGTTCGCGATCCTGCCCTAGCCACCACAACCACCCTCACCCCTCTGAGGACCATCAAAAAGTTTCCCGAGGAAACTTTTCAGGGAGCTCACGTGTCGCTCAAAAAGGAGAACTCCAACTCCGACGGCGTCTCGTCCGTCGTGCATTCTGCGAGCGCTTCGCGAGCTCGGTACACGTACCGCTGCATGCCCGCGAGCAGTTCAAGGAGATTGGCCGCCACGACGCTGCCCTCTTCGAAGGCCTGGTCAGAAATGGCGCGATGCAGCATGTCGATCGTAGCGTCGTTGAAGGCGATGATATGTCGATCCAGGTTGTCGATTCGCTCCGAAAGCACTTCGAGCTCGTCGCTCGTGAGTTCACGGCCATGCTGCTCGATGAAGGCGTACTCGTCGAACATCGGAAGGTTGGTGATTTCAGCTCTCATCATTCGGCACCTCCCTGGCGAATACGATCCCAACGTGCCCTGGCTGCATTGCGCGCCTTGAGGCTGCGGCGGCGCTGCTTTTCCAACTCATCAGCATCACAAGATTCCTCAAGCGCCTGCTGAAACGCGTTGAGTGCAGCCTGCAGCTGCGGTCCCGACGCGGGCACCTTTTGAATGGTACCGACAACCTGCAGCACCGTGCCGATGGTCACGAGCTTGTCGCCCACGGTCTCCGCATCCATTTGGCCGGAGAGCCCTCGTAGCACGTTTTCAGCAAGCGAATCTCCCGCGAACATAGTTCGCTCAGATTGCGTCGGAGGTAGGGCCTTGCTTTCAAGAAGAGTCTGCTGCCGGTTGAATTCGTCGATGTAGGCCCACTTGAATCTTGCGGCTTTCTCGCCGGTGTAGCCCATGACAAGAAACGTGAAACCGTCGCGTGTAAGGCGATAGGCCTTAGACTGAACTGTCGCACCGAAGTTATTGATGCGATCGAGCTGAATTTCAATGAAGTTATCGCGTCGCTCGCTCGGTAGCGAAATCAGAATGTTTTCTATATCGCGTAGGACGTGATCGTGTCGCTTCTCAAAAACTTCTGCGATATTTGTCGATTCGACCGTAGCAACGCCATCGACAACGTCAACAACCGGCACATGCGTGCCTTGGTTAACCACTTTAAGCATGGCAGTCTCCTGTGAATGATGAACCTCGTGCCCGTTTCTCAGGCGGGTGGGCGAGGCAACGCGGGTTGAGAAAACCGTTCACAGGGACGGCCCCGCCGAAGCGGAACCGCGTGCCTCTCCCATAAGTGGAGACTGCACCCAAGTGTTCGCAGTTATCGAAGTCCCCAAAATTGGGGAGCTCGTCGAAAGCAAACAAAAATGCCGCAAAACACGCGGCACTCAAGTGCCTGTGATTTCGGGTTTCTCAGGCCCGGCCTCCGTCGCTTTCACGGAGGACTTGGTTGGAAGTATGCCTAGCGGCTGCTTGCATTGTCAAGGCCGTTGGCTTGAATTGATGCTCCACAATCATTCGAGCGATGCTCCGAGCATTCGCTGCATGCTTGCGAGCATTCTGAGCTTTCATCGTCCGCGTGCAAGCATTCACCGGTAGCAAGAAGAAACGCATGCGCTCCGTGCTCCTCATCCCCACCGCAAGCGCGGAAAATGCTCGCGTCCGCTCCCACTGCGTAGGCTCCCGGAACCTCCGTCCCGGGGCGATTCAGCGTCCGTTTCCACCCGGTCACCGTCCCTTTGTAGATCGTCACGAATCCATGCTCGGCAAGCTTCGGATTGGATTCTCGAAAGCCGGCGGCAAGCGCAAGCAATGCTTCTCTTTTCATGATTGGTTCTCCCTTGCAACTTCAACGAGCTTGCACCGAGCACGGCTTGCTTTGATAAGGTCGCCCACCTTACCGACAACATGCTCCATGCGGTTCGTCAGTGCCGTTGAAAGCTTGAGAAACTGCGCTGCTTCCGTTCCATGCAGTCGGCCGGCCTTGGCTTCCTCGTTCAAGCGTCGGGCAATCTGATTGATGTTCACGCCGATCTTGCGCAGCTCCCAGGTCGCCGCATAGAGCGTCTGCGTTTCGTCTTTGGTGAACTGTGCTTCCGACGCAGCTGCCATTCGAATGAGACCGATCACAAGCTGCTGGCGACTCATGCCTTGAGCGGTCGAAATGCGCGTGAGAGCGGCGTTCTCGCTTTCTTTGAGCAGCAGCTTGAGCGCGTATGGCTTCGTCAGTTCCTCCGCGTCCACCGTCCGAAAGATCGTTCTCGCTGGGGCGGGAACCGCCAACGCCTTCATGATGAGCTCCCGCGCAAATCGAGAGCGCGTCTTTCCCACGTATTGCGCACGTTCGGTCAGTTCCGCCAAGGCAGCCCCCTGAAGCCGAAGGGAAAGCACGGCGCTGTCATTCGTCTTGTCCATCGTCCACCCTCAGCAAACGCACGCGCTCAACCTCCACGTCAACGACCTCGACATCGCCTCCATCAAGAAACTTCACCGTCGCGAAACCGTCGGCCGTGTGTTTGAGGATCAAAGCCGCTTCTCGTCCATCAATCGAAACCACAACGCGGGGGAGGCGTGTATTCGCCGAGCGTGCGTCGGTCGTTTCAACGGCCGCTTCTTCAAAGGACACTTCTGCTACGCCGCCCTCTTCCTCGAAATCGGTTGATCCCTCTGAAGCTACCGGTTCATCGTCTTCGTCCGCACCGACGTCCCATTGCACTTCCGTGTCCTTGGTCTCGACGACTTGCGGCTCTTCAGGAGTCTCTCCGCCATCCGGCTCTTGTCCCGCCTCAAAACGCTCTTCCGCCTCGATGTCGACCACCTCGGCCTCCGGTGCGCTGCCGATCCTCTTGACCGCTGCCATCGTCCACTCAAAGTCATCCGCCGCCTCCGAAATCGCAGCCTCAACGGCCTCCGGTGTTTCTTTCCACTTGCGATAGAGCTCATAGGCGATCTTGATCGAAGGAACTTTCTGCAAACGAACAAGTTCACGAATACTCTCCGGCATCTCAGCCCAGGCTGCGTAGCGTGTCATTTGCGGCTTGGAAATGCCCAGCTTCTTGCCGATCGAAACGGCCGTTTCCTTTGCGGCGATACGAGCGGCGATGAAGTCAGCGAGTTCGGCTGTCGTAAGCGCGTCGCGCTTGATGTTTTCAATCACCTGCAGGTAGCCGAGCTCGGCGTCGTCGGGGTTTGTCTCAAGCAGCACAGCCTTGATCGTGCGGGCTTTGAGCAGCTGTGACGCTCGGTACCGACGTTCGCCCGCCACGATGATGTAGCGGTCCAGCGCGTTCGGCTTTTTCCGAATGACGATGGGCTGCAGCAGTCCATAGGCTTCAATGGACTCAGCAAGGTCGCGCAGCGTGTCCTCGTCAAAGTTCTTTCGCGGCTGCGACTCGTCTCGTTCGATTTTGTCGAGCGCAATCTCCAACACGCTGTTGCCGGGTTGGTGTCCGAGCGAGGAATACCCTTCGGTCATCGCCTTGAGTCTCGAAACGTCCAGTGCCATCACGCTTTCTCCTGCGGTTGTTGCTCAGCCCGGTTTTCAAGCCCCATTTGGTCGGCCATGGCTTCCCATACCTGTCGACAAATGCCCGAAACGCGTTCAACCTTCGTGCGCGGGCCTTCCCATAACGGTCGACCGTCCCCTTGGGCCTCGGCAATGGCCGCAGCATTCGGAATCGCCGCGGGCTTGCCGCTCGGCAGCATGAAAAGGAATTTCCCGGCTCCGGTGAGAAGTGCATTGAGCCCGGCAATCTGGTAGGGCTTCTTTTCGACCAAATTGGGAAGCAGCCCCAAAAGCTGCAGTTCCGGGTTCAAGCTCTCCTGCACACCGCGCACTTTGTTGAGGAGCTCGAAAACACCGTCGAGCGACTCCTGTTTCAGTTCCAACGGGGCAAGAACGTGCGTGGCGTTTGCCATCGCAGCCGTGGCCCGTACGTCAGGCGACGGATTGGTGTCGATGACGCAGAGATCGAACTGGTCGTCGAGCGTCTCCAAGGCGTTGTTGAGGTTCAAAATGAACGTCTGGTGATTTGTTACGCCCGTACGTTCGAGCTGCACCAAGTAGTTGTCCGCAGGCATCAGCACGAAGGGCGCATCAAGCTCTTCAGCGCTCGGGACTTCCGCGTTCACAAGGAGCTTTCCGGTCGAAACCGTAGCGACGCAGCATTTGCCCGAATGCGTGAGCGTGTTGGTCGTGTTCCCCTGTTGGTCGAAGTCGAGCACCAGGACGCGCAGCCCGCGCTTGAGCGCAGCATAAAAGGCGAACTGGCAGGCCACCATGGACTTTCCGACACCGCCCTTCTCATTCATGATCGCGAGTCTCTTCATCTCAACCTCCGATCGCCATCACGGCGGACTTCAAGGCCTGCGTGGCCGCGTCTTCCACGGGCTGCACCGCAGCGGCCAACTTGGCGTTGGCGTCACGGGCGATAGCGGCCTTGCAGCGAGCAAGGTTCGCGCTATGCAGCCGTTGCACGAGCTCCGCCTGTTCCGGGGTCAAAAACGCAATGGTGTACTTGAGCCCATAGGCCGTGTACTTCCTGCGCCACGATTGTTTGTAGCCGCGGGAGCGCTCGGCGTAGCCGCTGCCCCGCACAATGAAGACGAGACTGCCGTCTTCGGGTGCGGCCTGAATCTGCAACTCCGCCAAGTGGCCTTTCTGATGGAGCTTGTTCATTGCGATCAACAGTTCACTTTCGGTGACCTGGTCGTTGGGCATGCTGTGCTGCACGCTGTCTAGCAGCTGCCGCGAAGAAATCGGTGCAAGCTCATGCTCCAGGTTCGGATGGAGCAATTCGATTGCGACTAGGGTTGCCTTTTCAATGCGAGTCGTGAGGCGCGTGGGTTTTCTGAGGCTATTCGTCATCGTTCACCTTCCTGAAAAAAATCCGTTTTCGTTCTGTTTTTTGCGCTCTTGCCATGGCTTCCAGTCAAAGACGATCGTCTGGTTCCTTTCCTCCATTCGGCGGCTGAGACGGTCGCTGTAGAGGCTGCACAGATCCGTTAAGCTCAGGTTCGAAATCCCGATTGTCGGCAGCAGATTGCTGTAACGCGTGTTGATCACCTTGAAAAGCAGTTCGCCGTCCTGGGGTTTGGCAATCGTTCCGATTTCATCGAGCACCAAAAGCGGAGCTCGATAGACAGCGTTCAAAAGCTGCGCCTCGGTAAAGGGGGTGTTCTCCCCGCTCGCATTTCGCCACGTTTGACGCACGCGGTCCCCCAGGTCACTCAGCGTGACGTAGCAGCCGACAACGTCCGGGAATAGCGACTTGAGCACGCCGCAAGCGAGCTTGGTCTTGCCGGTACCGGCCGTGCCCGTGAAAAACAAACCGCGTCCTTCGCTTCGGTAGCGATAAAAGTTGCGCACGTATTCCTCGGCCACGCAGTAGACGTCCCCCATGGCTGCATCAAGCACCTCAAAGCTTTCAAGTGGAAAGTCGAAGGCTTTGGGAAGCCATTCTCCGAACAGCTGCCGATAGCTCCAAGCACGTCCTCGTGCTTCTTCGAGCTTTTGGAGCATCTCCTGGTGCTTACGCTCCTCCTCCTGGCACTTCGCACAGCCAAACCAAACAATATGCCCAAAGACTTTCCGCCCGGCTTCGACGTATTCGCCGTGTTTCTCGCAATACGCCGACCGGCTCAGACGATCAGTTGCGGCGCTGCTTTGCAATTCGAGCTTTTGCATCTTCCACTCCGTAGTACTTGATTTGTTTGGCTACCCTCGGGTCACGCACGGGCTTACCGGCCGGGCTGATGCCTTCCACCGCTTTGCCGGCCATGAGCCAGTCGTCGCGTGCGCGTTCAAGGAGCCGTTGCACCGCTGGCAGCTTCTGGTCCGGAAGGCAGAAGGGATTTGCGCCTTGCTGCAGAAACCGCTCTAAGGCAGCGACTTCCTCTTCCTCCGTTTTTTGGGGAGCCATTACAGGCGCAACCTTGACGAGACCGCCAGGAGCTTTCGCCGTTGCAGGAGGTCCCGCCTTAGCCGCGGCCAATTCGTTCGTGCAGGCTGTGAGCAAGTAGCGAACGGCATAGGCAAAATCACCGGGCTTGTTGGCGATCACACGATCAGCCACAACCTGAAGCTGCTCCAAGGACAGTCCTCCCCGGATCAAAGCCTCAAATTCGTTCCGGGCTTTCCGCAGCTGTCCTTCGGCAAAACCTCGCGCGCGCAATGCTTCGATCCACTGATTACCGATCTGATCTGATCCGATCGGATCAGAATCGGATATCGGATAAATCAGATCCGACGCGCGTACATGCGCGCGCGTGAGTGCTTGTGAAGAAGCTTGGGAGAATGGGCCGGATTCTTGGGGAAGGTGCTCCGAGCTTTTCGTCTTCTCGGAGGAATGCTCGGAAGCTTCGCTGGCTTCAAGCTTTCCTTGTGCATCCTCGTTGCTTTCCTTGGGGACAATCCTCGGGAGCATGCTTTCATGCTCCGAGCTTGAGCTCGGCGTGCTCGTCGATCCCGGGTGAGCGGGCACGTTTTCCGTCGAAGTCCGTGCTTGCGCATGCTCGGAATGCTTGCGCCGTGCTTGCAGCTCCTTCGAATGCTCGGGAGCATTTGCGCTTTGCTCGGCAGAAGCTTGGAGAATTGTGTCGTTTTCTTCTTGCGCATCCTTGCGCTGCTCGGGAGAATCAAGCTGTTGCGTGTGAGCTTCCTCGATAAGCCCGGAGGATTGCTCGGAGGAAGAGCGGCCATCCTCCGTTGCTCGTTCTGTCTGCTGCTGACGTCGCCGTTCGCGCTCGCGTTCCCACCGAGCTTTCGAGGCTTTGGATGCCTTTTGACTGCGGCGAATCCGCTTTTCTTCTTCCTCTTGATTGCCTGCTTCGGGCGTCGCGTTCGTTGAATCGCTCGTAGCGCCTGAAGCGGTGCCGTTCACCATCTCCTCGTGCAGCAACTGCGCCTCGGCTGAAGACAAATGCCCATCAGACGACTCCTCAAAGAAGACGGAGAGCACGGCCTCCAAATCACGCGCCGGCATGTCTGCGTACAGCATCGCAACCTGGTCTTTTCGCAATTTTTGGCCCACTGCCAAGCGCAGCGTCAGCGAGTCCAAGATTCCGAGCTGAATCGTTGAGAGTCCCAGCCTACGGCAAATGAAGGGCAGCAAATCCCGGAGCATAGAGGCGTTCCTGATCTGTGTTTGTAAGTATTCCGCAGTCCAATTTATCACAAAACACAAAATTTTGTACTTTGTCTGTTGCAGTTTTTACTTACAAATTAAAATTCGCACCCCATCAAATTCCGTTACAAAATCGTCCAGAAGATATGCAAAACCTGGCTTTGCGTACAAAAATGCCGCCCGAAGGCGGCAAAGTGTCAAAGGTTAGAAAAAGCGCGATGACGGTCGATCAGAGCCGGAAACCCTTCCATCCATAGATCGCCTGTCCGACGATGGCGACGCCATCGAGCGAAGGCTTTTCTTCGTGGAGCGAATCGTCAGCAGAGATCAAGAACTGTCCGTCGATCCCCTGGCGAATTTTCACCAAAAGGTCGTTGCCGTTCACGCGAATAAGGTAGAACCCCGGCTTGGTGAACTGACGGACATTGGTGTCTACGATCAGGATCGTGTCACGAGGAATCTCGGCAAACGCATCGCTGTCGGCCTCATGGAAGCGAAGCCCGGAAGGGTCATGAGTCGCGCCGCCGGGCGCACCGATGATTTTGTCAAAGAAACGATTTCCCATTTCAATAAAGTCCTTTTTAGGGTTAAGCGGAGAAGAACCGCCTGTCCCAACCGGCTTCTCGATCGGGGAAATTTTGATCGTACCGTCATCGTCGTCCTGACCAAAAGGAACGTTGATCACCGCAACGGAGTTGCCGTCCGGGTGTTCAACATCAAACCAGCCTTCCCCCAAACGCAATTGCTTTTCCAGGGATCGCGCAAGGTTCTTGCCCATCCGACGGACGTTGTGGTTCACCGTGTTGACCGTCTGATTGCGAATCTGACTGAGCGAAGAGTCCGTACGCGGACGCCCCGTTAGCTGATTGATTCTTGCGATCGATCCATAGACATCAATCAAGATGTTCAGGTTTTCACGTCGAATGTCATAGATGCTCTTTTCAGTCACAGCCGGCCTCGTGTTTGTCAAGGAATCGGAATTTTCGTAATTCCTTTATATAACAAATTTTGAGAAAACGGCCAAGTTTGTACGTTTCTTGCAGTGTGCAGTGTTAGTAAGACTTACTAATGTGTTGTATGATACGGGAAATTTCTCCCGATACGTAACTTCAAGACACCTTGGTCGTTCTCACTGACGCTTTCAGAAGCGACCTTAATAAGGACTTCGATCAGTTACGTTCTTCAAACCACGTCCGGGAATGGGCTGCTCGACCGGCTACCGGAAAGAACCCCTTGAGGCACGTATGGCTGAAACCTCTCTGAGTTCCATCTCCTTTCTGACCGCCAAGCAGGTTGCGCAAATTTTTGGCGTGACGCCCAAGACGATTTATGCCTGGGTTCGTGCCGACCGCGGCTTTCCGAAACCCGTTCGGCAGCGAAAGCGCTACACGCGCTGGGATTCGCGAGACATCCTCGCGGAACTCAACCGCCGACCGCTTGAGCCTCGTACTTCGGAGGGCTGACATGATCAAAGGCATTCTTGCGGCGACGATCCTTTCGTCTCTGATGGCCGGCCCCGTCATTGCTGCAGTCACCGGTCCGGTTTCCACCAACAGCGACGCGCTCTATCCCGCCGATCAACTCATGACGGGCGACGATCGCTGGGGTTGCGAGCTGCTTTTGTGCCTTGCGAACCCCAACGGCTGGAAATCCGTGAGCGAATGTCATCCACCGGTCGAAAAGTACATCGACTGCTCAACCAAACGTCACAACCCGTGCTCGATGCCTGGTTGTCCTCAATCGGGCGAAGGGAACTATGCCCAACGCAACGACGGTCGCTACGACCCGTGCATGCTGCTTGGCGAAGGCTACGAGGAAGCGCCGCGCGGATACCTTCTGCAGGGCGTCTTGTCGAGCAGCGAATTCTCGCGCTCCGGCGGCCGGTACTACGCCAAGAAGCGCTCGAAATACAACTACGACGGCGAATACGAAAGCTGTGACAGCGACGGCCATTGCACCACGGTGCATTCGAAGGCCTGCGTAAAGTCCGCTGACTACCAGGGCGTCGCCTATGAGCGTTACAGCTGCAAGAACTCTGACGGCTACTCACGGACCTGTTACCGACAGGTTCGCGTCTATTCGGCCATCTCCTGGCAGAACGCGCAGCCGCCTCGAGCCATCGACGTCTACATCGAAGGGAAGCTCTACAACCGCGTGCACTACTAAGCCGAGCTCCCGAAGAAATTCCGGGGAATTGCCACAGGGACGCTTTGGTTGCATTTCGCAAATCAAAGCGTCCCACCCGGATCCCCGTTTTCTCATTTCCGGTTGCATCAGCAGCCTCCAACCCTTACTCATGAGGACTTCACCATGAAACTCAACCGCTTTCAAAAGATTCTTCCCCTGGCCCTTCTGACTGCCGTTGCAGCCGAGCCCACGCTTGCTGCGGCCGGCACGCAGTCGGTCACCAACTTCTTCAACACCATCCAGGGGACGTTGCAGACCGTTTCACTCGTCGTCGTGACGATTTCGGTCATGTGGGCCGGTTTTCGAGTGCTCTTCATGGGCAACGCCTTCCAGGAAGTCGCAAAGCCTCTCTTGGGCGGCATCATGATCGGCTCGGCCGGTTGGATCGCGTCGCTTTTCGTGGGGTGATTCCAGGATGCGAACCTCACCGATCTTCAAAGGCGCAACGCGACCGGCGTGCGTAATGGGCATCCCGATCAAGCCGTTTGTAGCAGTTTGCGGCCTGGGGCTCTTGCTGGGCTTTTGGCTATGGATGCCGCTCATTCTGTTGGTGCCCGTGGCGCTGCGCATCATGTCGCAGATCACGGCCAAGGACGATCAGGCCTTCCGGCAGCTGTGGATCAGTTGGCAAACCCGTCATGTCGGGCAGCTCAACAAGCGCCTTTGGGGATCGGTCGCAAGTCTTGCACCGACCGACTACAAACGTAAGGAGCGTTGATGTTCACCGAGAAAGCTGCGCAAATGCGTCGCGAACGAGCCATCGACAAGTTCATCACGCTCTCGAGCGTCGTCGATGACGGCATCGTTATGTCCCGAAACGGCTCGCTCATCGCCACGATTCGCGTTGAAGGGATTCCTTTTGAGACGGCCGACGATGAGTTTCTCGACCGACGTGCCGACCAGCTGAACGTCTTGCTGCGCATGATTGCCGCCGACGACACGGCCATTCAGGTTCACCGCATCCGGCGCTTCGTTCGGGATCGTCTCTCTGAACCTTCTGCACCGGGCTTTGCTCGCGACTTTACGCTCGCCTACAACAATCTGGTGGACCAAAAGCCGCTCATGGCGACGGAGCTCTACGTCACGCTCATCGAGCGGGACCTTGCGCCCCGCAGCAAGGCACGTAGTGTTGAGGTCGTGGAAGAAGCGCTCATGGAGCGCCTCAAGAACTTTCGCAATCGCGTCGAAACGCTTCTGCAGTCGCTGGGCAAATACGGCCCGCGGCACCTCAAAGAAACGGAGGTGGAGGGCGTTCGATTCTCGGAGCAGCTCTCCTTCTACAACTTTCTGTTGACGGGCTGCTGGCAGTCGGTCCGCGTCCCGTCTTCGCCGCTCTATCAGGCGCTCGGCAACGTTCAGGTCTTCGTCGGCAGCGACGTGCTCGAATTGCAGTCGCTGGAAGGCCGCAAGTTCGCGCAAAGCGTCGAAATCAAGGACTACGCGCTCGAAACCTTCTCGGGCATTCTGGACGATCTGCTCTACCAGAAGTCCGCCACGCGATCGCAGTCCGCGCACTATCCCTTCATTGAAACGCAGACTTTCGCCTTCCTCTCCAAGGCTAAGGGACTCAAGGCTTTGCAGCTGCAGCAAAAGCAGCTCCTTTCCTCGAAGGACGCGGGGCGCACGCAAATTCTGCAAATGTCGGCCGCCATGGATGGCGTCGCCAACGGGATCTTTGTCATGGGCGAATACTCGTATTCGCTCCTGGTGCTCGGAGACACGGAAGCCGAAGCGCGAAGCTACGCGCAGCGTGCCGTCAATTCGCTCGCCGACAGCGGCCTGTTGCCGTTTATCTCCACGCACGCGCTCGTCGGCAGTTACTTGAGTCAACAGCCCGACGCATGGTCGGAACGCCCGCGTCTGGCTACGCTTACGAGCGTCAATTTCTCGCATCTTGCGCCGCTGCACAACTTCCCGCAGGGAAAACGCAACGGCAACCCTTGGGGAGAAGCGTTGGCCCTTCTGCGCACGCCCAGCGGTCAGCCCTTTTACTTCAACTTTCACACCTCAAAACCCGGCGAAAACGCCTTTGACAAAAAGACGCTCGCCAACACGACGATCATCGGCACGTCGGGCTCGGGCAAGACCGCAACGCTCAATGTGCTGCTCGCCCTGGCACAAAAGTATCGCGATTCGGACCATCCGCTCACGACCATCTACTTCGACAAGGACCGTGGTGCGGAAATCGCGGTCCGAGCGTTGGGCGGCGGCTATCTCACAATCCGCAACGGGGAACCGACGGGATTCAATCCTTTTCAGTTAGAGCCGACGCCCGCCAACATTCAGTTTTTGAATCGCTTCATCCGCCTCATCCTCTCGATGGACGGTCTTCCTGTCACGCCCGAAGACGAAGAGAAGATCGCGGGGGCGGTCGCTGCCGTCATGTCCATGCGCAAGGAGCACCGCCTTTTCCGAGTGCTCCTCGAAAACATGACCGAAGGAGCTACACGAGAGGAGATTGCTCGTTCGGTACCCAAGCGCCTCAAGAAGTGGGTTGTGGGCGGGGAGCTCGCCTGGGTCTTTGACAACGAAACGGACACGCTCGACTTCAACACGCATCCCAACTTCGGGATCGACGGCACGGAATTTCTCGACAACCGCAGCATCCGCTCGCCGATTGCGTTCTACCTGCTGCACCGCTTAGAAGAAGTGATTGACGGCCGCAGGATGTTTTTCATCATGGATGAGTTTTGGAAGTGGTTGCTCAACGAAGCCTTCTCCGACTTTGCCTTCAACAAGTTGAAAACCATCCGAAAACAAAACGGCTTCGGGGTCTTTGCCACGCAAAGCCCGTCCGACGTGCTCACAAGCCCCATTGCCAAGGCGGTAATCGAGCAGTCGGCCACGCAGATTTTCCTTCCCAACCCCAAGGCAAGCCGCGAGGACTATGTCGACGGCTTCAAGGTAAGCGACGTTGAGTTCGAAATCATTCGTGCGCTGCCGGAAGACTCGCGAACGATGCTCATCAAACAAGGGACGACTTCTGTTCTCTGTCTGATGGACCTCGGCCCCATCGGCTGGTCGCTCAAGGTGCTCTCAGGTTCCACGGACGCCATTCACTTTGCGGAAAACCTTCGCAGCACTGTGGGCGAGTCGCCCACCGCGTGGCTGCCTTACTTCCTCGGACAAAAACAACTTTCTTCGGATTCGCTATGACGCAAGCCTTTCGTACCTTCACCCTGACCATCGGCTGCCTTCTCTTTGCCGCCGTGTCTCTTGCCACCGCCGCCACGCTTCCTCACAAATACGACCGTTCGCAGGTAGAAGCGTTCGTTGACAGTCTCGCCGTGGACGAGCTCGGTTGCTCCATGAACGCCTCGGCCGACTTTTCCGCGCTCACGGAAGACTGGCTGATGGAGGACTACTTTGAGAAAGACGCGCAGGCCATCTGGGAGAAGTGGGCCACGTTTCAAGGCCGCTGCAAAGCCAAGTTCGGCAAATCAAACACCGGTTGGAACAAGGCCTATCGCTACCGCTTTCACAAGGAAAGCCGCTGGAATAAGCTGCGCGGCCAATAACCCCTTCAAGGAAGTCGTATGAAAAAGCGCCTTTGCACTCTGGCTACCCTCTTCGTGATCAGCAACGCCATGGCTACCGGCATTCCCGTCTTTGACGGAGCGGCCGCGACGAACTTCATCACGCAGTGGACGCAGATGCTCAAGGACTATCAAATGCTCACGCAGCAGTACAACCAGGCGGTCCAAATCTACGACCAGGCCGTCTCGACGTACGACTCCATGACTGGCAGCCGCGGTTTCGGCATGTTGCACCACTCGCAAAACTGGATTCGCCTGATGCCCGAATCGCTGCAGGAGAACTTCAACCGTACGTTCTCAGACGGCTACAGCGCTCTTTCCTCTCGAGGCCGTTCGATCTACGAAAGCATGAATCTCGAAGCCCGGTGCGCAGACTGGGACGGTACTGCGCTCGAAGGCTGCCGCAACGAGCAGGCCGTAACGGCTGAATACATGGCAAGTCTTCAGGAAATCGACAACGTGACTTCGCAGATTCTCACGGAAGTGCAGGGGCTCATGGGCGAAATCAACCGTACGTCCGATATGAAAGGCGCAAGCGAACTGCAGGCGCAGATCCAAGCAAAGATGGCCTCGCTCAACGCAGCCCGTACGCAAGCTTCCGTGCAGCTCGCGCAGATGCAGTCGATGCAGCGCGAAGCAGCACGCCGCGAAACCGAACGGCTTCACCGGTCGTCCTTCAGCGAAGTCAGTGAAGATGAAATCGAAGCGCTCTGCCGCTAAAGGGGGCCCATGTATTTCGCATCCTTTGGTGAAGAGGTTCTAAGCGCCATCAGCAGCTTCGCTTCGCAAGCGTCGTCCGCCCTCATTGACGAAATCCGAATTCCGCTGCTGACCTGCCTCACGATCTACTTTCTGATCAAAGGCTACCTGATTACCTACGGACGGATTGACTCTCCGCTTTCCGACTTCATTCTGACGGCGGGCAAGATTCTGCTCGTCACGTACTTCGGCCTTAACGCACTCAACTACGTCAACGACGTGATTCCGGCGATCCGCGGCCTGGAAAACATGCTCGTAGGCATTCTTCGTCTACCGGGTGCAGGAAATGTCGACACGCAAGGGGCCTGGACGGCCATTGACGACATGTGGAAGCAGCTCATGCTCGTCACCAACGTCGCCCTTTCCACCGCGGGGAAAGTTTCGGTCGTATCTGCTTTCGGCACGTGGTTATCGCTTTTCTTCCTTGGGCTTTTGATGGCCGCCATTTCTGTAGCGCTCACCTTTGCGGCCACGGGTGTCCTCATCATCAATGAGATTTCGCTCACCCTGGCTTTGGCCTTCGGGCCGCTCTTCATCTGCTGCCTGATGTTTCCGGCCGTTCGCAGTTGGTTCGATGGTTGGATCAAAGCGGTCGTTACTTACGTGTTCTGCTCCGTTCTGGTTGCGGCCGTCATCCTGCTCGTGACGAACATCTTTCACTCGTTTGCCACGGATCTTTTGAATTCGTTGCGCGCTTATGAAAGCGGCCGACCACTCATCAGCGTCTGGCTACCGGTGCTGAAATTCTCCGTGCTAGGGCTTGCTCTGACATCGCTTGTCAAACTCATTCCGAGCATCGCAGCCGCCATCGTGGGCGGCGTTGCGCTGCAGGCCGCCGGACTGGGGCAAATGATGAACGATACCTGGCGAGGAACACGAGACATCACCGGCGGCTTTGTGAACGGTCTGGGGAAAGGATCGGGCAGCACGGATCTGCAGAACTACTCACGAAGTCACTTGATGAGTCGAGACGGCTTTGGCGAACACGGGACGGTCGGTGCAGCGGCCTTTGGCGCTGCACTGGGCGGAACGTACCGATTGGGCCGAACGCTTCTGAGCGTCATGCAAAACGAAACGGCCGTGCAATCCATGGCCTCGAATTCTCAAAACACAACGACGACGGCCGCTCCTCGCCCCACCGCCACGAACCAACAGGCCGCTCAAGCGAGAACAGTTGCGGTGTCCGCCGGCGTAGCGGCTTCGGCAGGGGTGGCTGCATCTTCGAGCTCGTCCGCATCGGCCTTCACTCGACAGGAAACGCCGGAAGAAACACTCGCGCGCATGAACGCAGCCGCGGCAACACGACAAAGCGAACGGGTTGCGCAGTTCGCTGCACAGGACGCAGCTTTCCGCGCTGAAGAGTACGCGTCAGTCTCGGCAACGACCACGGCCCCGCAAGCCGCCACGCCCGCAACGGGCTTCACGACGCAGTCGCAGGAGGCGGCAGCAACGCCGGCCGGGCACTCCGCTTCCGCCTCCATGGCCGAGCGAGTGGCAGCCAGCACGCCTGCAGCGACAACCTCGCCGACTTCTGAAACCGCATCGTCTCAAGAGCCTCCGGTTGAACGCCACCAGGCTCCCAATGAAGACGTCGCCCGAACCAATGCCGACATTCTTCGAGACCGACTTCCCAAGAGTTGACTATGAAATCCCCTCTGCAAATCTGCTGCGCCCTGGCGCTGACTTCACTCTTTCTCACTGGCTGCGGAGCTCCCAAGCCACCGCTTCCGTCCGGAGAACGCATTCCGGTCAATACCGTGCCGCATTCGCAGACCGTGAATCGATCCCGCTTGGCCGATGAGCCGCCGTCCTTGGATCCCTTTGAAAAACCCGCTGTGGCTCCCGTGGTCGTGCCACTGGCCGACTTCCTTCCCCCCGATGCCGCCTCGGAAAGTGCACCGGTAGTGCTGCAGGCAGCCCCTGCAGAAAACCTTTCTCCGTCCCCGGACGATCAGAGCGCCAAGGAGTAACGCATGTCCGGACAAAAGAAGAAAAATCAAGCGACGACCGCGAAAGCACCCAAGACAGACGCCAAGTACGCCGATGCGATCGGTTGGGAATCGTCGCGCCTCTCTTTGGCGGAAAAGTCGGAAGCCCGAGCTTGGCTCACGGCGAAAATTCTGGGCGCAACCAACATCGCCCTGGTGGCAGCCATCGTCATCATGATGCCGCTCAAAGAGACGCTCCCCTACGTCATCGAAGTCGACAAGTCGACCGGCATGTCGACCATCCTCTCGGTTGCTAACGCCGAAGAAATTCCGGTCTCGGAAGTTATGGACAAGTATTGGCTCTCGGAGTACGTCCAAGCGCGCGAAGCCTACGACTACCGCACGTTGGAAAACGACTACATCAAGACGCGCGAGCTCTCGATGCCCAACGTCTTTGAACCGTACTCGCGGCAGTTCGGGACCGACAAAAACTCCATGGAACAAACGATCGGCGACACCAAGCGCATCCTCGTTGAACTCTTGAGCGTCGTTCCGAACGGCAACGGAATCGCGACCGTGCGCTTTCGCAAGAAGCTCGTAGATACGCAGACCGGACAACCCGAAGGGGCGGACGTCTGGACCGCGCGCATCGGGTACGAATACGTACCGACCTTCAAGGTGGAAGAAGCTAAGCGGCTGATCAATCCGTTTGGCTTCAAGGTCACGACCTACCGCGTCGATCAGGAACTGAAGTGAGCGTCTTTATGAATCAGACGAACGAAATTACCACGCGCTTGCCTAATGCCTTGGCGTATCGCGTCAGAGTGCGGCCAGAAGGGAGTCTGCCTCGCATCAAATTACTTTCAAGTCGCGCCACTGCTGACTGCGTCGTTCCCATGTGGGCAGCAACGTCAGCCTGCGTAAGCCCAGCCGATGCACGAGCCGCGATGATTTTGTCGAGCTCGGCAAGTTCGGCGTTGGCTTCTTCCCATTCCTTGCGGAGGTTCGGATCAGACAAAGACTTGCTCAACATATCGCGCCACGTTTTCGTTGCCTTCATGATGCGGACCTCCTATGTACTCAACCGCACTTCGGGTTATAGCAAAAAAGCGATAATCCTCGTAGTTCTCATGGCGCTCTTCGCTTGCAAAAGCGCTCTTGCTCTGGATACGCCCACCGTCAGCAAGCTCGATCGGCGACTCTACACAACAGCCTACGAAGAGAATCAGGTTTATCCGATTTACGCGGTGAACGGCCTTGTGACTTCCATCGTTTTTGCGGAGGACGAAAAAGTCGACGTTCACACCTCGGGCTTTTCAACGGCCTGGGAGTTCGCCGCCCGCGGCAATCACTTCTTTTTGAAGCCCCGCGCCAAAGAAGGCAGCACCAACCTCGTCGTGGTCACGAACAAACGCACCTACCACTTCGACCTGCGTCTGGGGTGGAACCGCAAGACAGCCACCTATGAGCTGGCCTTCACCTATCCGAAAGAAGAAGCGACCAAACGAGCGGCAGCAAGCGAAAAAGAACGCGTGGAAGCCCGTTTGAAAACCTCTGCCACGAAACCTGCTTCTGTCGCTGAAGCACCAGCCTCCAACCGCGACTACACCATGAATTTTGGTGAAGCAAAGTCTTCGCGCAGCATTGCTCCCATGGAAGCGTTCGATGACGGGCGCTTCACCTATCTTCGTTTTGGTAAAAGCAGCGATTTCCCCTCGGTCTATCGCGTTGTGGATGAGACGGAAACGCTGCTCAACGCGCATGTAGAGGGCGATTGGCTCGTGGTGCACGGCATCTATGAAGCCCTTCGCCTGCGAGCCGGGCAAGCCGTCGTCGGGCTCTACAACGAAAACTACACAGGTGGAGGAGCCGACACGGAAGCCGGCGTCTCAGTACCCGGCCTGCGTCGTGTTTCGGTGGGAGGTCAATGATGTTCGATAAGAAAAAGGAAGAGACAGCTGCGCCCGAGCCGTCGGATCTCGCCGCCGGTATTCCCTCCGTCGCCGGAAAGCGCAGCACCGGCAGCAAACAATCAGCGTTCTTACTCTTTGCCGCCTGTGTCGTCGTAGGTTTCATCGGCATTGCCGCCTGGCAATTCAAGGGAACACTGCTGGGCTCGGATGAGGCGGAAGTCGTTCCGGAAAACGACCTCAACGTCTACACGAGTTCGAAATCTTTGACCGTGCCGCCGGTACCGCCCAAGAGAGCGGAACCGAAGCCCGAGCCGGATCCGGTCGTCAAAGAAGAACCGGAGGAAAAGCCGCCGCTGCCTACCACCCCGCCGCCGTTGCCGGTGCAACCTGTTGCCGTGGCACAGCCGGTGCAACCGCAAAAGCAGGAACCAACACTCGAAGAGCGTCGATTCGCCGCCCCACTTATGAGTGCGAACAGTGACGGTCCTTCTGCAGCACCTGTGCAAGGGGCACCGGACGACATGGACAGCGCCCCACGGGGAGATGGCGGACGTCTTGGCAGCATGCTTTCCGCCGTCGACACGCCCGGCGTACGGGCCCGCAGAATGCCAAATCGCACTTTCCTCCTTCCCAAAGGTACTTTCATTGACTGCATCCTGGAAACCAAAGTGGACACAACGGTTCCAGGCATGACGAGCTGCGTCATCCCTAGACCGCTTTATTCCGCCGACGGCAAAGTACTGCTCATTGAACGCGGCTCCAAGGTGATCGGTGAATACAAGGGGGCAGTCGAAAATGGGCTCAACCGCATCTTCGTTTTGTGGACGCAGCTACAGACACCGACCGGCGTGCGCATCAACCTCGACTCGCCCGGCACCGACGAAATGGGCGGAAGCGGCCTCTCCGGACATGTCGACTACCACTGGTGGAAGCGCTTTGGAAACGCCTTGCTCTTCAGCCTGATCCAAGACGGCTTCGAATTTGCCGGCAATCAGGCTTCCGACAACAACGGCGGCGTCAACTACTACCAGAACTCGCAGGACGGCATGGAAGAAATCGTCCGGGAAGCCATGCGTCAGTCAGGGAACATCCCGCCGACCCTCACTCGGAACCAAGGTTCGCGAATCGGCATCTTCGTGGGCCGCGATTTGGACTTTTCTTCTGTCTACGGGCTTGCGCTTCGTTGATGCCAAGGAGAGCCTGATGAGCACCCCACGATACATCCGTGAATACCTGACTGCACACCCCGACGCTCACCGCGACGAAGTCATTGACCGCTTGGGCTACGACTTCGAGCATGAAACCGTGCGTGGTCCGGTTTATGACTCCTGGGGCGAAAGCGTGATGGATGAACACAACTGCTTGGAGCTTCGCGAAGAACTCCAAGAACTGCTCGCAAGCTTCAAAACCGAGGACTCGAAAGCGGCCTACGAAATCGCCCGTCTTGGCTTGAATCCCCAGCAGCTTACCGAGTACCGCACAAGCATTTCGTCGTTCGTCACGTCCTGCCTGGATGCCTATGAACCCAAGCTCACAGACTTCATCGTGGAAGCGGTCGATCCTGAAGAGGAAGTCCGCCCTGCTGGTAGCCTGCGGGTGCAATTTCTGGACGGCTACGGCGACCGCTTGGTTGGCACCTACGTCCGTCTTGCCCCGGCCGCTGCCAACTCTTCACCGGACCAGCCGCTGCGCATGGAGCTTTCCCGAGAGATGGTGATTGAGAACAGCGAAGGCTACGAGTCGCCCGACATGCTCCCTTCGGTCCGTCACGCCGTGCAGCGGCACTTGTTGACGCACTACGACCAAATCAGAGAGGAAGCAATCGCTGTGACAGAGGAGCGTTCATCGGAACTCGAGGCGGGAAACGAGCCGGCAACAGCAGAGATGCCGCCGCTTCATTACGCCGTCCGAGACGCTGCCGGAGACCTCGCCGCACGAACGCCGGACTTGGCGGCTCTTTACCGCGAAAGCTTCCCGGACTATCAGCTCGACGGCAACTCAACGCTCGAAGACGTTCGCAACACGGTGCAGCAGCGCCAAGTCACCGATGAGCTGCGCTTCACCGAACGGCTCGTGCACGGTCACGGTTTTTCCTGGGAAGCCGCCGAACGCGTGGAAACGCCAAATCCGTCCGAACACCTTTTCCTTTGCAACGCACAAGGGGATGTCGTCATGAAAGTCAATCCTGAAACCACGCAGGCCGAAGTCGATCGCGAACAGGCCTGGGCCAAGGAGCGCGAGCCGGTTGTAGCCGTACTCGCCGAATCCTATCGAAAGGCGGGAAGGCCGGAAAAGTTTGTCAGTGAATTTGCCAAACGGCTCGACGAAGCGCTCAAGAGTGCCCAGATAGACGGGAAGACCTTCTCGCTCAATGTCTACGACCGTAACGCCCCCTCCAAGAATGCCGTCACAATCGAGCTCAAGCAAAGCTCGAAGGAGCGCACGCGATGAGCGCGCGAAACACTTCAGTCAATCACTTCTTGGAGCCGCTGCGTCCGTTTCTGAGCGACAAGGCCATTACCGAAATCGTCGTCAACCGACCGGGGCAGGTGTACTTCGAAACCCGTGCTGGTTGGAAAGCGAAGGACGTACCGCAACTCACCTACGAGCACCTCATCAAACTCGGCGTGGCCGTCGCAAAATTCGCCGGTGAAAACGTCCTCTTTCAAAGCACGGTGCCCATTCTCTCGGCCGTGCTGCCGGGCGGTGAGCGCGCGCAGTTCGTCATGTCGCCTGCTTGCCGGGCGGATACCGTAAGTCTCACGATCCGAAAGCCCTCTTTTGACGTTCGCACGCTCGACACGTACATCTCGGACGGCTTTTTCGATCGCATTCAGGCCGCCAATCGTCTGAATACGGCGGATGGAGAACTGCTTGAGCGCTACAAGCACATTCACGACATGCCGCAGGCCAACGAACGGAGAGCAGAGTTTCTTCAACGCTGCGTTGAGCTTGGCAAAAACGTGGTCATTGCCGGCGAAACGGGAAGCGGTAAGACGACCTTCATGAAGGCGTTGATGCAGTGTATCCCAACGAGCGAACGCATCATCACGATTGAAGACGTTCCTGAACTCGTGTACGGACTTCCCAACCACGACAACCAGGTCAACCTCTTCTACCCGTCGGAAGGCGGTGCGGACGCAACCGTCACGGCTTCCAGCCTGCTGCGCTCGTGCCTGCGCATGAAACCCGACCGCATTCTCTTGGCGGAATTGCGAGGCGGAGAAACGTTCGACTTTCTGAACGTTTGTCTCTCAGGCCACGGCGGCTCCATCACCTCATGCCACGCCGGCAGCTGTGCCGGCGTTTTCGAGTACCTCGCGCTCAAGGTGCTGCAATCCGATACCGGCAAAACGCTCCCCTACGACGTGATCCGCAAGCTCCTTTACCTGACCGTCGATGTGGTCGTGCACATTCACAACGACCGCGCAATCGGCCGTCACATCACCGAAATCTGGTTCGATCCCTCCGTCAAGCGCTTCTGATGTCCCAAAAATCCACGAAAATCGCGCGCACCGTCTTTATCCTGCTGGGCATCGCCATCGTCATCATCGGCATTCCCTGGGCAAGCGGCGTAACGTTTCTTCACGTCAACGGTGCGGACCCAGCGTTGGCCGGCCCCTTCTCAATCATTGAGTATTGGAAGCTCTACGCGCATTCGTCCGAGAAGTTCGTTCGGGTATCCGTGCAACTTTGTGCCATTGGTCCCTGGGCTCTTCTCGCCGGCTTCATCGGTTGGGCCGTCATCGCCAAGCAAAACCGTCCGCTGCATGGTGCAGCACGCTTTGCCAACACGGCTGAAATCCGAAAGGCCGGGCTGCTTGATCCCAAGGGAGGACTCGATAAGACTATCCTGGTCGGGAAGAAAAACGGCCGTTATCTGACTTACGGCGGCTACCAGTTCGTCATCCTGGCTGCACCGACGCGTTCCGGCAAAGGGGTCGGCATCGTCGTTCCCAACTGTCTCAATTACTCGGACTCCCTGGTGGTACTCGACATCAAGGGAGAGAACTTCGACATCACCTCCGGTTTCCGCGCCAAGCATGGACAAAAGGTCTACCTCTTCGCTCCGTTTGACGAAGCCGGCGTCACGCACCGCTACAACCCGCTCGAATACATCTCGGACGACCCCGCGCAGCGCCTGGGCGACATTGATGCGATCGGCACCGCGCTCTATTCGGGCGGCAATCAGAACGACAAGTTTTGGAGCGAGAACGCCAAGGACCTCTTTCGCGGACTCTGCCTCTTCGTGCTCGAACGCAAGGATCTACCGAAAACCTTCGGCGAGATTCTCCGTCAGGCTTCCGGCAAAGGGAAGCCACTGAAGGAATACATCTTCGAGGAACTCAAAAAGGCGCAGGATACAAGACACCCTTTCTCGAACGCCTGCATCGACTGCTTGAACCGCGTACTCTCCAACTCCGAGAACACCTTGGCGGGCATCGTCGCTACGTTCGGCACGCCGCTACTAATTTTTCAGAATCCCCGCGTCGACCTCGCAACGTCCGCCAACGACTTCAACCTGCGAGAGGTTCGTCGCGAGCGCATGAGCATCTACTTCAAGATGCCGCCCAATAAGCTCAAAGAGGGTTCGGTGCTCGTCAATCTCTTTTTCGATCAGCTCCTCAACTTGAACACCCGCGTACTGCCCTCGCAGGACAAGACCTTGAAGCAGCAGTGCCTCGTGCTGCTTGATGAAATGACGTCCATCGGCAAGGTCGCCATGATTGCGCAAGCCGTAAGCTACATGGCGGGCTACAACATGCGTCTCTTGACGATCATCCAAAACAAGTCGCAACTCGAAGACGTCTACGGAAAAGCCGGAGCGCTGACACTCCTCTCGAACCACGCCCTGATGGTCATGTACGCGCCATCCCCGACGGTGCAGTCAGACGCGCAGGAATACAGCGAAATGCTCGGCTACGAAACGGTAAAAAGCCGGTCGCGGACGTCGAGCATGCAGTCGTCCTCTACGTCAACGAGCGATCAACGCCGAGCGCTGATGCTGCCGCAGGAAATCCGCGAATTGGGTCAAACGCGGGAAATCGTGAGCTTGGAGAATTGCAAGCCGATCCTCTGCGACAAGATTCGCTACTATGAGGATCCGGACTTCACCTGCCGGGCACACCTTCCTCCTCCGAGCATCCCCAAGCAGGACATCGACACCTTCATCGCCAAGATCGAGAATCGAACGCGTCCCATGACCGCGGGCGAAATGGCTGCGCCTTCCGAAGCCGCCGCGAAGGTCGTGCTCGAAGGTCTTCAGGAGCTGCCGCAAAGCGCTGTTGCCTGGGGACAGGATGAAGTGGAAAGCTTCGTCGACTTCGACGTTCAGGCTGCGCTCAGTTCGCTCACCTTCGCTCCTCGAACCGAAGTCCCCAGGGGAATCTCCTCTGACGGCATCGCCGATCAGGAAACCAAAGACGCCTTAGTTGCCGACATCTTTGACGTCACAGACACCGACTCAAATGAGACAAGCGAGAGCCTGCAGAATAGCGGGCCGGCTACGGTAGCTGACGCAATCACCGATCTTGCTGATCACCTGACTGCTTCGGAGGATGAAGTAGCTGAAAGCAGCGACGAACTGGACACTGACACGGCGGCGGAAGACTCGGCCGACGCCGACACCGCAGACCTGCAGAGGACGCTTGAAAGCATTGATGCCTTGATGAATCCGACGGACGCAACCAAAGCCGAATTACCAATCGAGAAGTTTTACTCGAAAACGGCCGTCCGCGACACACGGCGTGTTGGCTCTTAATACTTTTCGACGGGATCTACTAAAATGTGGTCAACAGTTCCCGAAGGCCTCTGTTCGAGTGATCGAGCATGCATACAAAGAGGGACGCTTCGCCGGCAATGCTTGCGTTGTCGGCATTTTTGTTGAAAGGAGATTGATTTGAAACGACCACTTTTGACTTTGTTTCTTGTCGCACTCCTCTCAGGCTGCTCTGCTGCGATTCAATATCACCCGTTCGTCGGAGATGCACAAGTTCTCAAGGGCTCCGGTGGCGCATGCGACAACGTTGAGGGTGTCGAAATATGGGTCAAAGGAGCACCATCCAAACCATTCACTGTCGTCGGGTACATTGACGGTCAATACACCGAAGACATCGGCGAAGAAGTCGCCCTGAAACGGCTTATCGTAAAGAAGGTGAAAGAAGTCTCTGGCTCCGGCGTAATTCGTACCTCTTGTAGTTCCGGACGTGGCGATTCGTACTTTGTCGGCAACGTTCTCATCACCGATACGGACATCAAGGATGAGTACGTCGTTTTCCGCTACCAGTAGCGAAATTTGTGAGAATTTTCGGAAGAATGCTGCTCAACACATGAAGGGACGCTCCCTTGCGAGAACGGCCCCTGTGTCTTGACGCTTCGCCGCATGCGGAGCGCCAGACAGGATTCTGTGAACCTGCGCGCTAAACGGGCGAGCAACGTCTACAAACTCTTACTCAACCCAGCCAATACAGATTTCAGCTGATCAAGGCCTTGCTGAACGGTTTGACAGGAATTCAACCAAGAAGCCAACCCCGGAAACGAATACCGAAGTATCCTGTGAATTCTTTTATATTGCCGCCACAGGTCTTCATTGATGATCGGCTCATGATGAGCCACCCGATTTCGAAAGCATCGGATTTGATGTGTGGCGGTTTGCAATTCCATCCGTAGGGCCTCAGCATCCCTCCCAAACAAGGGATAGCGTGATGGGAGGGTCGACTTCCATATCAAGTTATGAAGTTTCTTGTTGAGAATTTTCTCCCAGAAAGCGAATTTGAGACTTGAAACAATGTCGTCAGTCGTCACGGCTTCCCCCTTGGCTCGTTGAGCATCCTGAATGCCCTCTTCCAATATACTTCGAGCCTCTTTGGTAATGACTCTCGCGAACACCGGCTGCACCGGCCAGTTAGAGCCAAACGTTTGGGTTAAGCAGTCGGCCAGCCTATTGCGAAGGACCACTTCGAAAAGTTCGAGCGGCTCCCAGAAAGATGCTGCAAGCTGAGCGTTTACATGGTGAAGCTGGAAAGCGCCGGCTACATCATTTTTGGAATACCGCAGATATGTACCGAGACGTGCGCCAGATAAGGCTTGACTCACTTCATCATATTTGATCTGGTCTCTTGACATTTCATCCACTGTTTTTTAACATTATCGGGAGTGCCTAGGGGATTGTATCCTGTCGGATCCCCCTAGGAGTTGACGGAGGGGTGGTCGTTCGCGGTCGCCCCTCTAGTTTTATGTCCGTTACAGTGACCAACGAGCAATTTGGGTTTCATCGGCCTGAGTCTCATCAGCTCTCCAACGATCTCACAAAGGCACGATCCCTGCGTTCTGTGCAAGCTTGTTTTCAGGTATTCTTCTACCTGGCAATTCCCCGGTAACAGGCCTCAGGCTTCGCCTGAGTTTCTAGCATTTCTGTTACTGAGGCTCAAGATGTCTGACTTTCAAGACATTTCCACCAGCGTCGTCGTGCACGGCGCTCCCAAGGTCGAAAAATTCACCCCGATGTCCGGCCAGAACGCCGGCAAAGAACAAACCGTTCTGAATTTCCGCGCCTATCACCCGAATTTCCAGCGTCAGGAGGACGGGAGCTTCAAGATGCTCGACTCCGACTGGTATGACGTCAAGTACAACGGGAAGGCGATCGAGCAGGTGCAAGGTCTGCTCAAAGACGGCATGACGCTCGAGGTACGCGGCAGCATGCGCGAGCGCGTCTGGAAAGACCGTGACGGAAACGACCGCACCTCTCACGAAGTCTTCGCCAAAAGCCTGGGACTCTCGCTGACGCAGCCCGGACTCACGGGCGTCGAGTTTCAAAAGCCTGACCGCAACCGTCAAGCGCAGGCGGAACCAACCAAAGAGCGATAACCGCTTCCTTTCGACTTCTCACCCGCATGTCCCTGCGACATGCGACCTTCTTGTCGTACCCGGAGTATCGAAATGGAAGAGACTCTCACGCCCCAAGAGCGAAGAGCGCTCATTGAAAACATCAAAGACACCGCCATCGAGCGCAGCGTGCTGCACCACTACGGCCTTTCCGAAAAGGAAGCCGAAACGTTCGGTGCTTTTGAGGAAGCTTCGCTCACCACAGAAGAAACCGACGACCTCGTCAAGGAATTCTTCGAAGAGGCCTGTAAAGATCCGGCCGTCTTACGCTCGTCGGGAGATCGGCCATGAGTAAATCGCAAGACCGGCTGAATGCGCTCGCCGAAGAGGTAGCATCCCGCCTCATCGAGCAGCTCGAAAAAGGCACTGCACCTTGGCAAAAGCCCTGGAACGGCGTCACCAGTCGCCCGCACAATCCGATCACTGCATCACAGTACTCGGGCGCGAATTGGCTTTGTCTGCAAATGGCTGCAGAAATGCAAGGGTTTTCTGATCCTCGCTGGATGACCTTCAAGCAGATCACGGATGCCGGCGGTCACGTGAAGAAGGGCTCGCGCGGCGTGCCTTGCCTCTACTGGGCCGACAAATGGCTCGATGCGGAGGGCAAACCGCTTTCTGCCAAAGAGGTCCGAGAGCTGCCTCCTGAGTCACGACAGCGCATTTTGATTCCTTGTCGCTTTGTCGTCTTCAATGCCGAGCAGACCGAAGGCTTGAACCTTCCGGAATGGAAAGCTCCTGAGGTCACCTGGGATCCGAATGAGCGCGCCGAGAAGATTCTCAAAGCCTCCAACGCCGTCATCCACCACAAGCTCGGCAACGCGGCGTTCTACAGCCCGTCAACAGACTCGATCACGCTCCCTGAGCGCGGACAGTTCGCCAACGCCTCCGACTACTACGATACGGCGCTCCATGAGCTCGGTCACTGGACCGGTCACGAGTCCCGCCTCAATCGAGACCTTAGCGGCCGCTTTGGCACACCTGACTACGCCAAGGAAGAACTGCGCGCTGAAATCGCCTCGATGATGCTCGCCTCCGAGATCGGTCTACCGCACAACACGCAGCAGCATGCAGCGTACGTTGCCTCATGGATCAAGATCCTCAAGGAAGATCCTGCCGAAATCATTCGTGCATCGGCCGACGCGCAGAAGATCACCGACTTTGTCAAAAATCTTGAACAAGAACGCTACTACGTTGTCGACTACGAGAAGAACGCCGTCCTGCGACTCACGCACCCCGAATGGGTTGCCGGCGTGCGCAAAGTGCTGAACGACAAGCCGAAAGCCCTGGCGAAATTTGAGTCGTTTCTCGTCCCCGTTCAGGGAAACACGCTCTCTCCGGAGCACTTGGAGAGAAACGCCTGCAATGCGCTGCTCAACCCTACGGACCCACGGTCGCAAATCCTTCTGCCTATCACGCTGCACAGAGGTGCCGTTGCCACAAGTGATCCGCATCACTTCATCGGCCTTGCCAAGCTGCAGCCGGGGTTGGAAGACAAAGCCTTTCGATTCCTGCAGCGTATCGATGGCAATGACGTTGCTGACAAAGCCCGAGCGGATTGGGCGCAAGAAGAAGCACGGAACTCGACGACCGCTCTCGCTTTCGGCCTGAACTCTCACAACTATTGGAAGGCTTTGGAGAAAATCACCGCCAAGGAGAAGACGCCTCTCGAAACGGCCGCGGAGAAGTTCCCTGCCGCGGCTCCTGAAGAGCAAAAACTCGTCGCTCGCGAAGCGCTGGCGGCCGTCAAGGCCGAGAAGCGTTTCTACCTGATCGACTTTGAGGCAAATGATGCGTCCGTTGTCACGCACCGTGAATTGATGGCGAAAGCCGGGGCCATCCTGCAAGAAAATCCGGGCGCGAAACAAGAGTTTGAAGAGGCTTTTGTCACGGAGACCAAGGCCGGCAAAATCGTACGCAATAGTGACCCAAATCGAAAAGAAAGGCAGGTGTTGCGCCGTTTGCTCGATCCGACCTTGCCGTGGTCGAATTTGGAGAAATGCCCGGTAAACCACGCAGGGCTCTTCTACACCGACAATCCGTTGCGGGCCGTTGCGGCCGCGTCCTTCTATTCCCCGGACCTCGCTCAAAAAGCAACAGCGCTCGTGGCTCGCGTCGATAGCGGCATCACCGTTGACGACGTTCACCGGCAGCTGCAGGCCCCCGAAATTGCTGAGTCTTTGACGCCGCAGCGTCTGTGCGCGGAGCGCTATTGGAAAACACTCGAATCTGAACGCACCAAAGCGGCCTTCCCGAAATCGATTGAAACGCTTGAACCGTCCTCTTCCGGCAAGAAGTTTTATGTCCTCGACTTCGAGCGAAACGGGGTGCAGCGACTCACGCACGCGGAGTACATGCAGAAAGCCCGCGACATTCTGGAAAAGAATCCGCGCGCAAAAGCTGAATTCGAGTCCGCCTGGGGTATTGCTCTGCAACGGGGCAAGATGACTCAGGAGCGGGAACGGAACCTGGTGGGGATGGTGCTCGACCCCGCCGATGCCTGGTCGTTCCTCCATGGCGTCTACGCCGACCACCAAGGGCTCTTCGTCACCGATCGTCCTGCCTTAGCCGTTCAGGTCGCCAAGCTGAAATCCGACGACTTCGGAAACTTGGTTTTCAAAGAGGCCGCGAAAGCCAGCCGTGGATTCTCCCTGCAGACTCTACAGGTAGAGTCCATTCAACCGAAGTTCCTGGGTGAAATGTCCACCATTCGCCTGCATTGCGGGAAACACTGGGCCATCCTTGCGGAAAAACGACTCCTTCGAGGGTCGCTCGAAGCGAACTACTTGCAGGAACCGTTACGCGAAAAGCTCGAAAGACTTCCGCAAAGCGACCGCGACGAGTTCAAGCAAATGGCCGTTGCCGCAATATGTCAGGAAGACAAGGAGCGCTACGAACGAAACAACACCTACTACGCCGTCGACTTCAAAACACGCATGGTTCACCGTTGGTCTCACGAGCAGGTCATGCGACAAGGTCTTTACATCATCCGCGACAATCCGAAAGCACTGGCACGCTTCGAGATGGAGAAAAAGGAGGCCGTTCTTAAGGACGGCACTTCCCCAGAAAAGGCCGAGGCAAGCGCCCTTCGTGAACGAGTGAGCCCCGCTTCGAAAGACTGGATGGTCGGCATCGACCGAGGACATCCCGGTTTCTTTTTCAGCAAGGACCCAGCGGAGAGCATGGCTGCAGCTGCGAAAGTGTCCCCTGACATTGCCCGCCGAATCGAAATGCGCGTACGTCTCGCAGAGGGAGAAACCGCAGCAAGCCTCGCAAAAGTTCGTGCCACTGCACTCGAGAAGTCACCGGCCTTCCAAGCAAATTGGGCGATTCAACCATCGCCGGGAAAAGCAGCGGAGGTGGACCTCAAAAACACTGCAGCCGAACCTCAAAGGCCGCGAACGCTTGAACGCTGATCGGGGAGACCTCAATGCGACTCTTCATTGCAGAAAAACCGTCCGTCGCGAAAGCCATCGTTGCCGAGCTTGGCTGCGTCACGCGCGGCGACGGCTTCATTACGTGCAAGGACGGTTCAGTCGTCACTTGGTGCTTCGGACATCTACTCGAGCAGGCGGAACCGGACGCGTATTTGCCGGACGACGTCCCGCGTACGAAAAAAGGATCCAAAGTCTGGCGTTTTGAAGATCTTCCGATTTATCCCAAGAACTGGAAGCTCTTGCCCAAGAACGATAAAGGCGTTAAGAAGCAGCTTGCAACGATCGGGAAATTGCTCAAGAAGGCCTCTCTCGTCGTACACGCCGGGGACCCTGACCGCGAGGGGCAGCTCCTCGTCGATGAAGTTCTGGAACACTTCCGCTACACCGGCCGCGTGCAACGCTTCTGGGTTTCCGCACAGGACAGTGCGTCGATACGCAAAGGACTCACCAACCTTCGAGACAACGAGACGTTCGACGGCATGAGATTGGCTGCGCTAGGGCGTACAAGGGCCGACTGGCTGCTCGGCATGAATCTGTCGCGTGCCTACACGCTGGCGCGGCAGGCGCAAGGCAAGAAGGAGCTCATCGCCGTCGGTCGCGTGCAGACGTCGACGCTCGCCCTGGTCGCGAAACGTGATGTAGCGATTCGTGACTTCAAGCCGGTGCCTTATTTCGTCATCAAGGCCCGCCTTGGCGGCGGTAAACCCTTTACCGCCGTCTGGGAACCTGAGGAGTCGCAAGCGGGAATCGACGAACAAAAGCGCTTGGTCGATCGCTGCATCGCGGCCGCGTTGCAGCAGCGACTGAAGGCCGTCGGCCAAGCCACCGTCGTCAGGTGCTCGCGCACGCCCAAGAAGATTGCGCAACCGAAGGCTTTCTCACTTGCCGACATTCAACTGGGCGCCTCGAACCAATTTGGCTTTTCCGCGGAGAAGACGCTCAATCTGTGCCAATCCCTTTACGAAACGCACAAGGCGACGAGCTACCCACGCACGGATTGCTCGTTCCTTCCCGAGTCTCAATACGCCGACGCCAAGAACGTGCTCGCCGCAATCGCCAAAACCATGCCGCCCCTGGCGGGCCTCGTCGCGAAATGTGACTGCTCGATCCAGTCGCCGACGTGGAACGACAAAAAGATCACGGCGCACCACGGCATCATCCCGACGCAGCAAGCTGCAGACGGCTCCAAGTTCAGCGACGACGAACGAAAAATCTATCGCTTGATCGCCGAGCGCTACTTGTCGAACTTCCTTCCCGCACACGAGTACCTAGCGTGCAGCATCGAATTGCGCATTGCAACGGAACGCTTCTCAGCCAAAGGGCGTCTTGTCACAAAGCCCGGCTGGAAAGTTGTCACGAGCGCAGCCGACGAAGACAAAGCGGATGATGAAGGTCAGGCCCTGCCGGAACTGAAGTCTGGCCTGCAGTTGCCCGTATCCGGAATCGATTGCGAAGAGGAACGCACGAAACCGCCCGCTGCCTTCACCGAAGGCACGCTGATTCGTGCCATGGAAAACATCCACCAAGCGGTGAACGACCCGCAGAGCAAGAAGTTCCTCAAGGAGGGAGACGGCATCGGCACGCCCGCCACGCGGGCTGCCATCATTGCCGAACTCAAGCGGAAGAAGTACCTCGAAGTCAAGGGCAAAAAGATCGTTGCAACTGAGCTTGGCCTTCACCTGCTTCAGGTGGTTCCCGACGTCATGAAAAACCCGGTTCTCACAGCGCTCTTCGAACGAATTCTCCGCGAAGTAGAAGCAGGAAATGTTCCGCTTGACGTCTTCATTGAGAAGCAAAAGCAGTTGGTCATCAACGAACTGAGAAGGCTTCGGAAATGATCAAGGACTCAGCTCTCGATCGGCTCTTCCCGGAGTCTATGCGGTATCACAAGGGACATGTCGCAGACCCCGACCATAAAGGTGGGGCTGGCGCCCGCTCTCGACTCGTACGGTTGACTCCCAGGCAGAAACTTGCGGGCATCGTCAGAAGGGCACCGGAAGTCATGCTGAAGATCGGACGCGCCAATATTCGTTGCCTCCAACACATGAAGGCCGCAGCCGACTACATCAGTCGAAACGGCAAACTCGAAATCGAAGACCAGGACGGCTTCACCCACGGCTCCAAGGAACAAGTGCAAGCTGTCGTCCGTCAATGGGGACTTCAATCGCAAATCCCCCAAGAGGAGTCCTCAAACGATCGTCGTGCCCACGGCCGCCGGATCATCCTCTCCATGCCGGCCGGTACGCCGCCAGAGGGTTTCAAAGCAGCATGCCGCAAATGGGCTCAAGACACGTTGAGCGGATACGACTACCTGATGGCGTTTCACACGCCGGAAAATGATCGCAGGACGACACAGCCGCACTGCCATATCTTGCTTCGAACCATCGGCCATGACGGACGGCGTTTTCACATTGACAACACTCGCCGTGAGGAGATGCGCGAACATTTCGCCGTATGTTTGCGCAAACAAGGCATCGAGGCCAACGCTACGCAGCGTTGGCAGCGTGGCGTGACACGTCGTTCACTGGGCCAACCGGAGTTTCACAACGCGCGGAAGGTGCAAACCAACAAGGAACGCGCCCGCAAGCACGCCATTGCACGAAAAAAGAAGACCCTGTTGCTCAAGACCATGCAAAACCGGCTGATGGACGTCGAACGCTCCGTTCGGAGTAGGAAGCCTATCCCCGATCCGCCGGGTATCGTCAAGGCGAAAGCAAAACGTCAGGAGTTGACCGATCTCCTGAACGACGTAATCAACGAGCTGAACGCCGGTTCGAGTCAGGACAAGATGCTCGCCCGAACTGCGAAGGAGCATCTTCAGAAACTACCGCCCGTCAAATCTGCTGCACAAGAGACCGTCAGTTCATTGACTGACAAAGCAAGGCATGCAATGCAAGCTGAGGTTAAGCGAACCCCCATAAAGAACCGCTGAAGGCACCGGCGTGCCACATTTGCGCCTATAATCATAGGCAGATAGGCGCATATCATCCCTTCGGGTTATAGGAATACTCATGACACAGTCTGCCACTCGCATTGCGAATGTAAAGTGGAACATTTCGGTTCCACCTGATTTTGATGAAGCTACTCGCATTTACCTTGCGTCTCAAGGAGGTAAAAAGGGTTCTCTTTCTTCTTTGGTCCAAAAGGCGGTTTCCCGTTACATCTTGTCTTCGCTTACAGGAGAGGCTAAGGAAAAGGTGCGTGCATCTGGGCTATCCCAGAATGAGCTCGACAAGATTATTGCGGATGGAATTGCCTGGGCTAAGGACCAATCGAGATGAAAGTCGTTCTTGATACAAATGTTCTGATTTCAGCGCTCATTTCGCCGCACAATCCCCCTGACCTCATCCTTCAATCATGGCTCGCCGGAGACTTTGAGCTTCTCACCTCAGAGGATCAGCTCGAAGAAATTCGGCGAGTCTCGCGTTATGCCCATTTGCAGCCCTTTCTGCAACCACACCGAGTTGGAGTGCTCGTCAATCGTATGCGTAGTTTGGCAACGATTGTTCGCCCTGAATCGCTGATTTCTGAAGAAGCGCTCGACCCTGATGACAATTTCTTGATCGCGATTTGTGAGGCTGGTTCTGCAAACAATCTTGTCACTGGGGACCAACGCGCCGGCTTACTCGAACGTAGACATATAGGCGCTACAGAGATACTCACTGCTGCGCAATTCGCGGAGCGTTACTTGGGATGGCGTGTTCAGCGATCGTAGGCTTTACAGAAGAACGGCACCATTGAGGGCTGGCAGAATTGAGGTCCGCCCCTTTTTCGATAAACAAACTTAATCAACACATTGTTTACGATAGTTAATTCTTTGGGGATTTTTTGGTGACCTTTTTGGTGACCCTGTGCAATTTTTACTAAAATGCGGAAAGCTAAGTCTTTGATTTTATTAGCGTCAGAGAAAAAGTCCGAATCCCTCCTTCTCCGCCATTGTTTCTTGCGACGAGAGGCAGAATAAACCCCGTTCAGTGTGAGCTGTGCGGGGTTTTATTTTTTCGCCGCAGCAAGAGAAAAGCCCGTGAGGACGCGAATCCTCCGGGCTTTGTTCATTCAGACGCCGTGAGCAGACTACTGATGCGCCGCGGCGATCATGCCGCGAAGATCAGTGCCCGAGAGCCCCGGGTTCTTTCTGCCTTCGAGATGCTCCTTGAGCCAGAAGATGCCGCAGATCGTCTTCACGTCCGTAATCCGGCCGTCAAGGGCCATGCGGACCGCTTCATCAAAGGGGACCCGGTAAACCTCAAGGTGCTCGCCTTCGTCGAGATGCTGATCCTCCTGGGTGAGATCTTCGGCGAGAAAGATCACGATGTGCTCGGAACTGTAGCCGATGGCGTTGTTGATGAGGCCAAGCCTCGTCCATGTCTTCGCCTTTACGCCGCACTCTTCGAGGAGCTCGCGCCTGGCGCAGTCAAGCTCCTCTTCGTCGGGATCGATTTTGCCCGCGGGAAGCTCCCAGAAGCTTTGCCCGAGCGGGTGACGCCACTGTCGTTCAAGCAGAATCGTGCCGTCCTTGTCGAGCGCCGCCATGCAGCAGGCGCCGCCGTGCCTCAGAAAGAGACGCTGCGAGCTCCGCCCGTCGGGAAGCGTCACTTCGTCGCGGACAAGCTTCACGAACTTGCCGTCGAAAAGAACGGATTCGGATACGGTTTTTTCCTCGAGGGGATCATCCGCACGGGCAGCAAAGGGAACGGGCGACTTCAGAAGCGGAAAACGGCGCATTTGTGCTCCAGAAAGAAGAAATCATGAGTTGGAAACAATACCGCCAAAAGACTCCCGGGAAAACGCCCGGCATTGGCGCATCTTCTTAGAATGTGCCCGGCAAAATCATTTCCCTGTTTCTTTTCAAAACCATGAGTCTTACCGTTCTCAATCTCGAAGAGGCCCGCGAGCTCGAAGCACGCTGCGCCAACCGCATGGGCCTTGACGCACTGATGCGCCGTGCAGGCGCCTTTGCGGCCGAATGGATTTCCGAACATGTTCCGGGAGGCCATGCCGTCGTCCTGGCCGGCCCCGGCAACAACGGCGGCGACGCCATCGTCTGCGCGCTGGAACTCAAAAAACGCGGCTTTACGGTTGAGCTGGTGCTTCCCGGCGGCGACCCCAAAACGGAACTCGCCCGTACCATGCTGGCCGAATGGCGCAGCCGGGGTCTTGAAACGCTAGAAGATCCGTACAGCGCGATGAAGGCTCAAGTTGTCGTCGACGGCCTCTTCGGCACCGGCCTCAAGCGTCCGATCACGGGCGACTATATGGATGCCGTGCAGTGGTTCAATGAGCGCATGGCCTATAAGGTTGCGCTGGATGTTCCCTCGGGCCTCAACAGCGAAACAGGCCTCTGGGTGGGTACCGTGCCGGGCGTCCGCGCCGACGCGACGATCACCTTCCTCTCTCACAAGTCCGGACTCTTCATGAATGAAGGCGCCGATGCCTCGGGCACCGTCGTCATGACGGAGCTTGATGTTTCGATTCCGCTTACGCGCCTCGGCGTCATTGAATCCGCGGACTTCGCGCATATCCTTGAACCCCGCCGCAACTTCTCCCACAAGGGGACCTTCGGACATCTCGCCGTCGTCGGCGGCGCAAACGGCCATGTCGGCGCCGCGCTCCTCTCTGCCCGTGCGGGCCTCAAGCTCGGTGCGGGCACGGTTACCGTCGAGCTTCTTGCCGATAATGCCCCTGCCGTCGACCTTGTTCAGCCCGAACTCATGTTCTCGGCAGAACCTCTTGACTTTGAAAAATTCACTGCCGCCGTGATCGGCCCGGGGCTCGGCACGAGCGAACGCGCGAAGGAAAGACTCCGCGCAGCGCTCGCGGCGAGCTGCCCGCTCGTGATCGACGCCGATGCACTCAACCTGATCGCGGCCGACAAGAGCCTCCTCACGGCGCTCCTCCACCGCACGGTCGCCACCGTCATCACGCCGCACGAGGTCGAGGGCGCCCGCATTCTTCATGTTGACCCGAAGGTCATTCAGGCCGACCGCGTCAACGCCGTTCGCGACATCGCGCTTCAGACCGGCGCCATCACGGTGCTTAAGGGCCCGGGCACGCTCGTTGCCATGAGAAGTTCGCGCACGTGGCTTTCGCCGATCGGCGCCACCTCTCTTGCGACAGCCGGAAGCGGCGACGTGCTTTCCGGCATGATCGGCGCCTTCTTTGCGCAGCGCTACGATACGGTTGAATCGGTCCTTGGCGCCGTGATGCTTCATGCCCGCGCAGGCGCCGGTCACCTTGCCGGTCTTACTGCCGGAGAGATTGCTCCCGCAGCCGCGTGGATTCTTGAAGAAGAAAGACGCAAAATCCGGGCCGAACGACAGCCGCAATAAAGAGACGCCGCCTCAGACACAGAGTTTGCAGTCTTCACGTTTTGTTGCATGCTTCACGAATCTGCAATGCCCTTTCCCATCGCCTTCGATATAGTTCTTCTTACAGCGAAATACTGCTGAGAGAACAGATTCCGCTGTGTTTCTCCTGACTTTAGGTTGAGAAATTGAGGGTTGAACCTCGCGGGCGAAGGGAAAACGCCTGCGAGGTTTTTTTTCATCCTCACCCTTTGAGAGGTGAGACAAATGCCGATTTTCGAAAACTCCCCTGAATCCCTTCCCTGGCCTTTTCCACGCATCCTCGCCCATCGCGGGGGCGGCACGGTCGGCCCGGAAAATACGCTCGAAGGCTATCGCGCAGGCCTCCTGCACGGCTACCGCGCAATTGAAACGGATGCCATGCTTACCCGGGACCGGATCCCGATGATCATGCATGACGAAAAGTTCGGCCGCGTCATCCGGAACGACCCAAGAAGCGTCCCTGAAGTTTCGGCTCAGGAACTGGCTTCGCTTGACGCGGGAAGCTGGCTCTCTCCCTTCTGGTACGGCGCCGCTCCAATGCGTCTTGCTACCGCGATCCGCTGGTGCCGCAGAAACGCTGTCTGGATGAATATTGAAATCAAGCCGGCCAGGGGACATGCGGAGGAAACCGGCCGCATCGTTGCGGAAACGACTGCCGGGGAATTCGAGGATCTCATCCGATCGGGCGGAGATTCTCGGGAAGGGATCGTTCGCGAGGTGCCGCTCCTTTCCTCTTATTCGAGAGACGCTCTTGCCGCTGCGAGGGAAGCCGCCCCTGACATTCCTCGGGCGCTCCTCGTTGACGACATTCCCGGAGACTGGAGAGAAGCCGTCATGGAACTCGAATGCGTTTCGATTCATCCCGACTATCGGTTCGTGACGCCCGAATTCATCCGGAAAGCTCACGCTGCCGGACTCTGGGTTTTCGTCTATACGCCCAATGCGCCGGACCTCGTAAGAGCACTTTTTGCTATGGGCGTCGACGCGCTCTGCACGGACAGACTTGACCTGATCTCCCCCGGCCTCTGAGCCTTCTCCTGGTCTGCCGCCATCTTCCAAAGGCCTTCCGGGCATTCCTTCTGCCGGAAGGCCTTTGCGCATTTTTCTCGACAGGCACGCCGGTGCGCTTCACTGAGCCGCGCCATTTTCAGGCTCCGACTTCCTCTTCCCAAGATATTTTCATATTTCGCAAATCTTTTTTTTCATTCCGTGAAGCTTCTAGAGGATATTCCCGTAATTCCATAATTTACCTATACTTAGTATCTTCCTTTATCCTTTCCGGCCCCCTATACTTTCGCCTGACTCAAGAAAACCCGGATCACGCACATCCGGCATCGGAAGCTCGATTGGGCTTTCTGATTGCAAATTAACCAAAAAGGACACAAACATGCTTCGTCGTACCTTCATCGCTTCGGCTGTTCTTCTTGCCACTGCGGCCGCTGCTCCGAGCGCCTTTGCCTTTACGGAAGGCAAGGATGCCGACTACATCACCCTCGAGAAGCCCCTTGCCGGCGGCGAAGGCAAGATCGTCAAGGTCTGGTCCTATGACTGCCCGTTCTGCTTCAAGTTCGACGTGGGCGTCGATCCGAAGGCGATTCCTGCTGCCGTGAAGGCGACGGGCCTCAAGTTCGACATGTATCACCTCGAAACGAAGGGCAAGTACGGTCGTGCCGGTACGGAACTTTTTGCCTGGTGCATGCTGCGCGATAAGGCCGCCGGCATCACGGACTGGGAAGATCCGAAGTCGCTCTTCAAGAAGGCGAAGGACGCCATCTATGTCGCCTACCACCGCAAGGGTGAGCGCTGGACGGCCGGCGAAGAAGCTTTCCTCAAGACGGGTCTTGATGCGATCGGCGCCAAGCCCGAAGAATTTGCCGCTGCGAGAAAGACCCCTGAAGTTCAGGCGCTTGCCGACAGCTGGAAGCCCTGCTACGACGTGGCGAAGATCCAGGGCATTCCTGCCTACGTGGTCAACGGCAAGTACCTCGTCATGACGAAGGGCATCCGCTCCGTTCAGGGCTTTGTCGACCTCCTTACTGAACTCTCCAAGAAGTAATCCGGCGGGAGTTTGTGAGAAAATGAATTCTTCCAACGGTCTCCTCGATCGCATCGGGCTCTTCTCTCAGACCCGCTGGCCGTGGCTTCTGATTGCCATCCTTTCCGCAGGACTTGTGCTCATTGCGCACAACGTCTTCCAGGTGTGGCTCTACATGAAGCCCTGCGAGCAGTGCGTATACATCCGCTTCGCCTTCCTCTGCATGACGTTCGGGTGCCTCTTCACGCTCGCCTGGCCGAAGGCGCTGATCTGCAGGCTCATCGCCTACGTTTGCGGCGTCTACGGCGCAATCTACGGCATCATGTGCTCGGTCAAGCTTTCCGACATCCATCACGCGATCCACTCCGACGATCTCGATGCACTCTTCGGCATGCAGGGATGCTCGCTCGAACCGCACTATCCCTTCGGCCTTCCGCTTGAAAAGTGGGCGCCGGACTGGTTCCTCCCGACGGGCGACTGCGGCTACGACAACTCCGACGTGCCGATGGGCACGGTGCTCTCGCCGCTCCAGGAATCCATCATTCAGATGTATTCCGATGCCGGCGGCTGGTACCTGATCCCGTCGATGAAGTTCATGTCGATGGCCCAGTGCTGCCTCCTCGGCTTCATCGTTGCGCTCGCCATCTATGCGATCCTCTTCGTCGGCGACATGAAGCACGTTGCCGGCTCCAAGAAGGCCGCCTGATAGAAGCTTCTGCCGGAACTTTTTCTCTCTTCCTTTCAAGCCGCTTCCGAGTACGCCTCCGAAGCGGCTTTTTTCTGCCCGCAAAAAAGGCGGTCCTTCTGCATCGGTACCGCCTTTTGGAATTCGCGCAAAGCTTCAGGGAGTCTCAGCCGACAGAGGTTCTCGGCATTTCCACTTCGCTCGGAAGCGGAACGCCGGAAACAATCGCACGCAGCCCTTCAGGATCGAAGATCCTCACGTGCTTCTGGTTCACTTCGATCAGGCCGTCGTGCGAGAAGCGCGAGAGCACGCGGCTCACTGTCTCAAGCTTGAGGCCCAGGTAGGAACCGATTTCCGCTCGCGTCATGCGAAGCACAAACTCGCTTCTCGAGTACCCGCGCTGCTCGAAGCGCTGCGAGAGGGAAAGAAGGAATGCGGCGAGCCGCTCCTCGGCATGCATGGAGCCCAGAAGCAGCATGACGCCGTGCTGGCGCACGATTTCGCGCGAGAGGAGCTTCATGACGTGCGCGCCCATCGAGCGCATCGACGTTGCCGCATCCTCGAGCCGTGCGTAAGGAATCACGCAGACTTCCGTGTCTTCGAGCGCAAACACATCGCTCGAATGGACGCCGCTCGCGATGCCGTCAAAGCCGATCATTTCGCCGGCCATGAAGAAGTTCGTCACCTGCTCGCGGCCGTCAGAACTCATGACGGTGCTCTTCAGAAACCCAAGCCTCACGGCATAGAGATTTTCAAAGCGGTCGCCGGCACGAAAGAGCGCATCGCCGCGCTTGATGCGGCGCCTCGCCGCGACGAGATCCTCAAGGCGTTCAATTTCCTTGAGCGTTAGTCCGGTAGGCAGACAAGCCTCACGCAGATTGCAGTTCGAACAGGCAACACGAAGCGCCGACAGATTGATCACGACCTCTCCCTCAAGAGTCGCCCGCGCAAACGCGGACGGCCGGGCCTTGAAGCTTTTTTCAGACCGCACGAGGCTCCAGGGGGAAGCCCGTTCATCCGATCCGAACAGCTTGCTAATTTTGGAATAATCTCGCGCGCCTAATATCCAAAGCGGACATCAGGGCACTCAGGCGGCGGAACATTCGCCGTAAGAAGCAAACCCATTGAAGTCTGGACCTCTTTCGCGTTGATTCATGTCAACAAAGATGTTCTCGCCTCCCGAATAATATCAGGAAGCTTAACCTAAGTCATAAATCAGAGGCACACCCAACATGATGACCCCGGAAACCAGCGGCGTTGAACTGCCCGACATGGCCCTCCTCAAGAAGTTCGACGTGCCGGCCCCCCGCTACACCTCCTACCCGACCGCCGACCGCTTTAATGCCTCCTTCGGTCCGGCTGACTATGAGAAGGCTCTCGCCGGCCGCGGCGCTGCCAAGCATCCGGCTCCGCTCTCGCTCTACGTGCACGTTCCCTTCTGCAACGACGTGTGCTTTTACTGCGGCTGCAACAAAATCGTGACGCGCGATCACTCGCGCAGCGCCGCCTATATTGAGATGATCGGCCGCGAGTGCGACCTCGTCAAAGAGCACATTACGGGCTCGCAGGAACTTGAACAGCTTCATTTCGGCGGCGGCACGCCCACGTTCCTCACGAACGACGAAATCTCCCTCATGATGGAGACGCTCACGAAGCGCTTCCCGCTTGCCAAAGAAGGCGGCGAATTCTCGATCGAGGTCGACCCCCGCACCTGCGGCCCCGACAAGGTGAAGAAGCTCCATGAAGTGGGCCTCAACCGCATGTCGCTCGGTGTGCAGGACTTCAACCCCGACGTGCAGAAAGCCGTCAACCGCATCCAGCCTTTTGAAATGACGAAGGAAACGCTCGATGCGGCCCGCGAGGCGGGATTTGAGTCCATCAACATGGATCTCATCTACGGTCTTCCGAAGCAGACGCGCGAAACCTTTGCGCATACGATCGACAAGGTGCTCGAGCTTTCGCCCGACCGCATCGCGCTCTATCACTATGCGCACCTGCCCAATCACTTCAAGGCGCAGCGCCGCATCCTTCCTGCGGATCTTCCCGACACCGTCGAGAAGGCCCACATCATGTTCGACGCCATCACGCGCCTCACGCAGAACGGCTACCGCTACATCGGCATGGACCATTTCGCCAAGCACGAGGATGAGCTCTCAAAGGCCCAGATCGAAGGAACCCTTCAGAGAAACTTCCAGGGCTATTCGACCAAGGCCGAATGCGACATGGTTGCGCTCGGCGTCTCCGCGATCTCGAAGATCGGCGGCGCTTATGCCTGCAATCCCCGCGAACTCGACGACTGGGCGGCTGCCATCTCCGCCGGGCGCCTCGCCACGAATCGCGGCTACACGCTCAATGCCGATGATGAACTCCGCCGCTACGTGATCATGCAGATCATGTGCAACTTTGAACTCCGCAAGAAGGACGTTGAGGAGCGCTTCGGCATCAACTTCGACGAAACCTTCGGATTCGAGCTTTCGAAGATGAAGCCCTACGTGCACCACGAGCTCGTCGAGCTTTACGACGACCGCCTCGTCGTGCTCCCGAAGGGCAAGATCTTCGTTCGCGCGGTCGCCATGCAGTTCGACCGTTATCTGCGCGAATCGAATCGCGCAGGCGGCTACTCCCGCATTGCCTGATAGACCAGAAAGCACCGCGCCGTTTCCCTGGAAGAGGATGGCGCGGCAGTGAGTAAAGAGAGAAAAGCGGCATGAAGGAGGTTCATTGATCCTCTTCTGCCGCTTTTTCTTGTTGTTTTCATGGCGTCCCTCAGCCAAAAAGGCCGGCCCTTCATTGCCGCCCGTCAGGCCTTAAGGACTAAAATCAGGAGTTTCGGGTCCCTCGCGGGACATCAGTCCGCTCCCTTTCCGTCATCATGTACGGATCCGGAAGCCGGAGCTTCGCGCTCCCCGATTTTTATCTTTTTCCGAAGTAAGCCGCATTTGCCGTGCTTTTTTCGGAAAAAGACCAGGCAGACTTTTTCCATCCATTTGAAAAATCAATGAAAGTCTCAGATATCCGACGTACCTTTCTGAAGTTTTACGAAAGCAAAGGTCACACCATCGTAGCTTCAAGCCCCGTCGTTCCCGGCAACGACCCGACGCTTCTCTTTACCAATGCCGGCATGAACCAGTTCAAGGACGTGTACCTTGGGTTCGACAAGCGCCCCTACAAGCGCGCCACGACCTCGCAGAAGTGCATCCGCGCGGGCGGCAAGCACAACGACCTTGACAATGTGGGCTACACCGCGCGTCACCATACCTTCTTCGAAATGCTCGGGAACTTCTCGTTCGGCGACTATTTCAAGAAGGACGCGATCCACTTCGCCTGGGAGCTCCTTACCGAGCACTTCCATCTGCCGCCCGAAAAGCTCTGGGTGACGGTCTATGCGGAAGACGACGAGGCCTACAACATCTGGCACAAGGAAGTGGGCATTCCCGCCGACCGCATCGTGCGCATCGGCGACAACAAGGGCGCCCGCTACATGTCCGACAACTTCTGGATGATGGGCGACACCGGTCCCTGCGGCCCCTGCTCGGAAATCTTCTACGACCATGGTCCCTCCGTGCAGGGCGGCCCTCCGGGGAGCCCCGACGAAGACGGCGACCGCTACATGGAGATCTGGAACCTGGTCTTCATGCAGTTCTACCGCGACGAAAAGGGCGAAATGCATAAGCTCCCGCGCCCCTCGATCGACACCGGCATGGGCCTTGAGCGCATTGCCACGGTCCTTCAGGGCGTGCACAGCAACTACGACATCGACCTCTTCAGGAACCTTCTTGCCGCAGCGAAGAAGGCTGTCGACGCCGTTTCCGAAACGCCCGCCGACATCAATTCGCCCTCGCTCAAGGTGATTGCCGACCACATCCGTGCGTGCGCCTTCTGCGTCGCCGACGGCGTGCTCCCGGGCAATGAAGGCCGCGCCTACGTGCTGCGCCGCATCTGCCGCCGCGCCATCCGCCACGGCTACAAGCTCGGCGCCCGCGGTCCGTTCTTCTATACCCTTGTCGACGCCGTGCGCAAGGAAATGGCCGAAGCCTATCCTGAGCTCAATAATCCGGAAATCGAAAAGGTGATTGAGGATGAGGAACGCCGCTTCCTCCTCACGCTCTCGAAGGGCATGGAAATCCTCGAGGACGCTATTGCGAAGAACAAGGACGGCGTCCTTGACGGCGAAGTAGTCTTCAAGCTCCACGACACCTACGGGTTCCCGGCCGACCTCACGGGCGACGTCTGCCGCGAACGCGGCATCACGGTCAACACGGAAGAGTTCGACCGCGCCATGGAACGTCAGCGCGCCGCCGCCCGCGCCTCGGCCAAGTTCAAGATGGCCGCCGGCCTCGCCTATTCGGGTGCGGACACGGTCTTCACGGGCTACGAAACGCTTGACGAAAAGGATGCTGAAGTCGTCGCCCTTTACGTCAACGGCGACCCCGTTCAGAAGGTTGAAGCCGGCAGCGAATGCGTCGCCGTCTTCAACCGCACGCCCTTCTACGCCGAATCCGGCGGTCAGGTTGGCGACCAGGGTGAAGCGAAGAACGATACGTCGCTTCTCAAGGTGCTCGACACCTTCCGCGTGAAGGCTGCCGTGACGGGCATGCAGTGCCACGTCGCCGAGGGTTCCATCTCCGTGGGCGACAAGTTCGATCTGCACGTGGATGAAGCCCGCCGTCAGGCCACTCAGCGCAACCACTCCGTCACCCACCTCATGCACTTTGCGCTTCGCACGGTGCTCGGCGACAAGGTCGCTCAGAAGGGTTCTCTGGTTACGCCCGAAGCGACGCGCTTTGACTTCTCCTACACGAAGCCCGTTACGGCTGAACAGATCGCCGAAGTCGAACGCATCGTCAACGCCGAAATCCTGCGCAACGTCCCGGTTTCGACGCGTGTTCTTCCGATTGAGGAAGCCAAGCACACCGGTGCCGTCATGCTCTTCGGCGAACGCTACGGCGAAACCGTGCGCGTCCTTGACATCGGCAAGTCCTGCGAATTCTGCGGCGGCACGCACGTCAAGGCGACGGGCGACATCGGGTTCTTCAAGATCGTCTCTGAATCGGGCATTGCTGCCGGCGTTCGCCGCATTGAGGCCGTCACCGGCATGAATGCGCTCGCCTGGGTCCAGCACGAGGAATCCCTCGTTGCCCGTACGGCGCGTGAATTCAAGGCCCCTGCCGATGAAATCCCGACCAAGGCCGCTGACCTCCTCAATACGGTCCGCACGCTGGAAAAGGGCATCGAGCAGCTGAAGAGCCAGATGGCCTCCCGCGCGGGCGATGCGCTCATCAGCGAAGCCGTCGACGTGAAGGGCGTTCGCGTTCTTCTCGCCCGTCTTGACGGTGCTGACGCCAAGGCCCTTCGCGAGACGATGGACAAGGTGAAGGACAAGCTCGGCTCTGCCGTTGCCGTACTCGCTGCAGCCCAGCCTGACGGCCGCGTGCAGCTCGCTGCCGGCGTCACCAAGGATCTCACCGGCAAAGTGAAGGCGGGTGAACTCGCCAACTTTGTCGCCGGACTCCTCGGCGGCAAGGGCGGCGGCAAGCCCGACTTCGCTATGGCGGGAAGTCGCTGATGAGCGGGGGGGGAGACAAGCCAGCCCTCGCCATGGCGGGCGCTGCCGATGCGGCGCACCTCAATGATGCGCTCGTCAAGGCCCGTGCCTGGATTGAGGAGCATCTCTGATGACGGGTCCCGTGGACGCATGCGCGCTCGCGGGAGAGGCCGAAGAGCTGATGCTTCCCGGCCTCTCCTGCCCAATGCCTGTGCTGAAGGCCAAGAAGGCGCTTGCGAAGCTCCCTGCGGGAGCGCTCCTGCGGGTCTGGAGCACCGACCCGCACAGTCTTCCGGATCTCAGCGACTTCGCCCGACAGACAGGCCACAAGCTTGTTGCCCAGTCGGAAACGGAGAAGGACGACAGGCACTGGTTTGTGAGCCTCATTGCCCGTCGAGAGGATTGACTGGCTTTTAGAGCGTTGAAGTCATCGCTTATCCAGCCCGGCATCTTCGGATGGCCGGGCTTTTTATTCCAAGAAAAAATATTTTTCTTCAGCTCTTGCTTTTTTAGAGCGTTTCGTCTATAGTTCGTGCTCTGCAAATTTTGATGCGCCAGTAGCTCAGTTGGATAGAGTATCTGGCTACGAACCAGAGGGTCGTGGGTTCGAATCCTGCCTGGCGCACCACACAATTCGCAGAATGGATCTTTTTAGACGGATGTCTGAAATGATCTGCGCAAAGAAATACGTGCGCCAGTAGCTCAGTTGGATAGAGTATCTGGCTACGAACCAGAGGGTCGTGGGTTCGAATCCTGCCTGGCGCACCATTTCACTTTAAAGCGCACCGGAAAATGGAGCAGCTGTGTTGAACAGTTGCTCTTTTTTATTGTCATTTGAATATGTATGTCAAATTAAATTGTTCGCAGTAGAACACTAATCTGAAGAATAATGGAAAATCATTTTGCCTAAAAAATAGGCAAAATCGTAACTGCATGATTCCTTTGCGAAGAATGCATTTGTGCACTTTTTGAAGCCGAGTTATGCACATATTCTGTGGAAAACCTGCACGCCGGCCCTGTGGACAACCAAAACATTCCGGGGAGCATTTCATCCCGAAAACCCTTCTGCTGCAGTGCATTCCCTTTTAATAAAAGAAAAGGTTCCGCTTCTCTTCTGAAGTCGGAACCTGTGTGGAAATCTTGGTGCCTAAAAGGAACCTTCAGAGGGGTCTGCGCGACCACTCCTCAAACTCAACCCGCCATGGCCGGCGAGCGGTCGGAAACAGGATTTTCAAAACTGATTTTCTGAATTTTGCTCTGGGTATGGTCGGGAACCAAGTGTCGCCATCGAAATCATGGTCGATGTGCGTGAGCCAGATTTTGTCCGCAAGCGGCATCGCCTGACGATAGATTTCTCCGCCGCCGAGCACGAAAATGCGCTTTGCATTGCCGGCTGCCCCGATGGCTTGTGAAAGCGAGCGGACAACCAAAACACCCTTCGGCACGGAGATCTGTCGGCGCGTAATGACGATGTTGAGGCGCCCGGGCAAGGCTCTCCCGATCGATTCCCAGGTCTTTCGCCCCATGAGTACCGGAGAGCCGAAGGTTGTTTTCTTAAAGAACGCGAAATCCTCAGGAATGCGCCAGAGGAGGCGGTTCCCGCCTCCGATGACGCCGTTTCTGGCGGCTGCCGCGATGAGTTCAATGGAAGCCATCTGCAGGTCTCCTGGTATGAATTCAGAGGGTTGAAGGCGCATTACACCGCGACCGGCGCCTTGATGGCGGGCCAGGGGTCGTACCCTTCAAACGAGAAGTCTTCGTACTGATAGTCAAAGAGCGACGCCGGGCGCCGGGCGATGACAAGCTTCGGATAAGGACGGGGCTCGCGCGAAAGTTGGAGCTTCGTCTGCTCGACGTGGTTGTCGTAGATGTGGCAGTCGCCGCCCGTCCAGACGAAGTCTCCGGGGAGCAGATCGCACTGCTGGGCAATCATGTGCGTGAGCAGCGCATAGCTCGCGATGTTGAAGGGGACGCCCAGGAACATGTCGCAGCTTCGCTGATAGAGCTGGCAGGAGAGCTTTCCGTCCGCCACATAGAACTGGAAAAGACAATGGCAGGGCGGAAGCGCCATTTTGGAGAGCTCCGCAGGATTCCAGGCCGTGACGACGAGACGGCGGGAATCCGGCGTCTCGCGAATGCGCCTGAGAACATCCGAAATCTGGTCTATCGTGCCGCCGTCAGGCGTCGGCCACGAGCGCCACTGATGCCCGTAGACGGGACCGAGGTCGCCCTTTTCATCCGCCCACTCGTCCCAGATCGTCACGTTGTGGTCGTGCAGATACCTGATGTTGGTCGAGCCCGAGAGGAACCAGAGGAGTTCATAGATGATCGAGCGCAGGTGGAGCTTCTTCGTCGTTACGAGCGGGAAGCCTTCCGAGAGCGGAAAGCGCATCTGGCACCCGAAGAGAGACCGGGTACCGGTACCGGTTCGATCGGACTTATGGGTCCCCTTCTCAAAAATCTCCCGAAGGAGCGTTTCGTACTGATTTGAAGCCATCAGCTCCTCCGCTCGAAAAACGAAAACGATGATTATAAGGTTGCGCAGAAACTCAGGCACAGGCGCGAAAAAAAGCGCTCACGCGAGACAATCCCGGTGAGCGCTTCCAGGCATTGAGAACGCGGGAGCGGAACTCCCGCGTCCCTGGCGTCAGAGGTTATTCCTCTACGATGGTCTTCACCTCAACGCCGTACGAGTCCTTGACGGTCGTATGAATGTTGAGCAGAGCCACCCAGCGGCGCAGCACGCCGATGATCACGAAGAGCATCAGAACCATGATGAGCGCGGAGAGGAAGGCTAGCAGCATCTGGCTGTTGGGGAGGTACTGATTGAAGATCAGCCAGAGACCGGCCCAGAACGTGATGATCGTCATCAGGATGCCCGGAACACCCGTCACCCAGGCGTACTTCACCTTGTTCATGCGCATGATGACGGTGGTGCCGATCAGGAGCGTGACGGAGGCGAGGAGCTGGTTGCAGATGCCGAAGAGGGGCCAGATCGAACCAATGTCGCCCGACCAGACGAGATAGCCCCACGTACCCGTGAAGATCGCGGAAGTGATCACAATGCCGGGCCACCATTCCTTGTCGCCGAACTTCGGCCAGACCTTGCCCATCATTTCCTGCAGGAAGAAGCGGCCCACGCGGGTGCCGGCGTCAACAGCCGTCAGGATGAAGACGGCTTCGAACATGATGGCGAAGTGATACCAGTACGCCATCAGGCTTTCCATGAACGGAATCTTCGAGAAGATGTGGGCCATGCCGACGGCGAGCGACACCGAGCCGCCCGGACGGGCCATCAGGCTTTCCTGAACTTCAGCCTCGAGCTGCGGGAGTTCAACCACAGACATGCCGAGCTTGGCGAACTTGTCGGCCGGAGCGTTGATCGCGAAGTAGTCGGCAGGAACAAGCACGCAGGCGGCAACGAGAGCCATGACGGCGACGAAGCCTTCCATGAGCATTGCGCCGTAGCCGACGAAGAGCACGTCCTTTTCATTGCCGATCATCTTCGGGGTCGTGCCCGTGCCGATCGTGGCATGGAAGCCCGAAAGCGCGCCGCAGGCAATCGTGATGAAGAGGAACGGAATCACCGGACCGCCGATGATCGGGCCGCCGCCGTGAATGAATTCCGTCAGGGGCGGCATGTTGAAGTTGGGCATCACGAAGGCAATGCCGATCGCAAGCGCGCCGATCGTGCCGATCTTGAGGAAGGTCGAGAGATAGTCGCGCGGCAGAAGGAGGAGCCACACCGGAAGAACCGAGGCAAAGAAGCCGTAGATCGGGATGAGGAGGCTCATCTCGGGCTTGTCGATGTCAAGGAAGCCGAAGTATTCGGGGTGCGAAGCAACCCACGGACCCGAAAGAATGCAGAGGAAGAGGAGCACGACGCCCATGATCGTGGCGCCCGAAACGTCGCCCTTGCGCCAGACCTGCATGTAGAGGCCCATCAGAATGGCGATCGGAATGGTCGCGGCCACGGTGTAGGTCGACCAGAGCGAGTTGTGCATCGCATTGACGACCGCGATCGAGAGACCTGCAAGCGTGAGGATCAGAATCGCGAGGACTGCCCAGGCGGCAACGCGGCCCGTCGTGGAGTCGATTTCCTGGCTCGCGATGTAGGCGAGCGAATTGCCGCGGTGACGCACCGAGCAGAAGAGCACGACCATGTCGTGCACGCCGCCCGCGAGAACGCAGCCGATCAGAATCCAGAGCAGGCCCGGGAGATAGCCGAACTGCGCGGCGAGAACCGGTCCGAGAAGGGGACCCGCGGCAGCAATAGCGGCGAAGTGGTGGCCGAAGAGCACGTACTTGTTCGTCGGCACATAGTCTTTGCCATCATCAAAGCGCACGGCAGGGGTTTCGCGGGCGGCATTGATGTTGAGCACCTTCTGAGCAATCCATAGGCCGTAGAAGCGGTATGCGATTGCAAAGATGCATAGAGCGGCGAATACGATGGTGAGTGCATTCACCCCGTTCAGCGTTTCCATAACGATCTTTTCCTTTGGTTGTGGATGGGACAACGCCAGAGGGAAAAGGACCGTCGCTTTCGAGTGAGTGATGAGGAATGAGCCTCGCTCAGCCTTCGCCAAAAGAGGTAATTATTATCGTAATCCCCTAGAGGTATTCGCTCTTATCGAAAACAAGCAGACTTTTCGTAGCGTTGAGCCAAGTTTACCCATCTGCCGCACTGTAAGCGAAGATGTCAGACCGTTAGGAATTCAATTTTTATTGATGCAAGGCCATGGCAATAGGCATTTGCCCTCAAATCCTCAGGCTGATCCGTACCCCTTTAAAGGTAAGGCATATATAGGTCGGAAAGCTTAAGCGCTTCAGCCTTTCCGGAGAAGACTCCGGACCAGCCGATCATGAGCTGAATGTATTCAGCCGGATCCGCCTGAGCGCCTTCCGTTTTGATTTTTTCCTGGTGTGCCGAGAGACGAGAAAGCGAAGCTTCAAAGGCCCGGAGCGCCGCAGCAACGACATCGTGATCAGAACGAACGGAAGGGTCGGAACTTCCGCCCCCTTCAATGAGCGCACGTGCCAGCACCTCCGGCATTGCCGCTCTCAGATGCGACGCGAGCTTTGCGCCTGCCCAGCCGTTGGGCTCCACCCGATCGGGTCCCGCCTGACCTTCGAGTATGGCGCAGAGGTCCTCAAAGAATTCCTCATGCTGCTCAGCAGCCTGGGCGGCATCGGGCGCTTCGGGCGTATGCGTTCTCAGCCATTCATCCTGCAGGTGGGCGATGCCCAATTCCTCCAGCACAAGGAGCATCGTGCTCTGATCGGTGAGATCAACAACGCCGTAAGGCCTGATTTCATTGACGGGAGGAAACTGCTGCATGAGAAACGTCGTTCAAAAAAGAAAGCATCCCGCCGGTTGAGAATGCGATGACCTTTCGTCATTCCGGCGAGAGGTTGGATTTTAGCCGCAGGAAAGCGCCTGGAATCTTAATTGAGAGGCTCGAGAGCCTCTTCGGGCAGAGAAACCACATTGATGCCTTCGGAACGGAGATCCGCCGCCTCAAGTGGCGTGCAGGTGCCGCGCACGAGCTTCTTCGGGCTTTTGCCTTTTTCCATTTTCCGTACGGTTTCGGGAAATGCTTCTCCGACATCCTCGGCACGCCTTGCGGCCTCGCGCAGAATCCCGAGCGTCTGCGCTCTGAGCGCCTCCTCCTGCTCGCGTGCATTGCTCGCCGCTCGCAAAGAGAGATCTTCATTTACATCGCTTCGAGTGGTGCCTTCCACCGGCCGGATCTTTGCGCCGGACGGGAGCTTCTGAATATCCGGAGCCCCGCATGCCGGACATCCCTCAGGCAGATCTTCCGGACGGTCGCTTCGGAGCCAGACCTCGAAAACGTGCCCGTTAATGCACCGAAAATTGAAGATTTTCAAGCTCATAAAAAGGATGATGCAAGAGAAAAACGAGACCGGCGTTCTTCGCGGCAGGAATAAATCCGGCCCGCCTTCAGGAAAAAACTTGACAAATCAAAAATAGACATGCTACATTCCGCTTCCTCAGTTCAGGGCACAGCCCTCGCGATTCGCAACCCAATCACCACGGGCCGGATCAATGCGTCTGAGGACATTCATGGAAGGATGGCAGAGTGGTTGATTGTACCGCCCTGGAAAGGCGGCATACGGAAATTCCGTATCGAGGGTTCGAATCCCTCTCCTTCCGCCAGAATTGCTTAACTTGGTGAGTCTTAATCTCATCAAGGCGCGCGAAGCGGGCGTCGTATAACGGCCATTACCTCAGCTTCCCAAGCTGATGACGAGGGTTCGACTCCCTTCGCCCGCTCCAGACGAAAAACGTCAAGCCCGACAGAAAGATCTGCCGGGCTTTTTTGTTTTCGTGCGACGAAGACTGACGTTTAGCGCGGCTACAATTTTCTCGCTTCCTGATTTTTCTTTCTTTCGACGGGTGAACTCATGGCCGCCAGAAATCGTCTGATCACGCTTGATACCGAAACCACGGGCCTCAACGCCAAAGGCGGCGACCGCATTATTGAAATCGGCTGCGTGGCACTCGACGGCCGCGTGATGAAGAGCACCAAGGAAAATCACCTCCAGATTTTCATCAATCCGGAGCGCGAGGTGCCCGAGGATGCAGTAGCCATTCACGGCATCACGACGGAATTTCTGGCCGACAAGCCGAAATTCTCTGAAGTCGCGGATAAGTTCCTCGACTTTGTCCGGGATTCGACCCTCGTCATCCACAATGCCGCATTTGATACGGGCTTCCTCAACATGGAGCTCGAACGCATCGGCAAAGGCAGGATCGAGGACTACTGCGACGTCATCGATACAGTGAAGCTCGCCAAAAAGCTTCTTCCCGGACGCGCCGTCAGCCTCGACTCTCTCTGCCGCTACTATGAGATCGACAACTCCAACCGCACGCTCCACGGGGCGCTCCTTGACGCGGAACTCCTCGCCGAGGTCTACATCTCGCTCACCCGCGGCCAGGACACGCTCACGCTCGTGAATGAAGACATCGACAATCTCCCTCCGATGCCGAAGGAAGAAGACTGCGTCATCATCCGCGCCAATGCGGAGGAGCTTGCCGAACACAACCGCATCCTCGACATTGCGGAAAAGAAGTCTAAGAGCACGCCCGCCTGGCGCAAGGAACCGAATGAACCGGCGCCCGCTGAGTCAGCACCCTGAACGCCTCCTTTTGTCGACCAATTCCACCAATAGCACGGCCATTCTCGCGCTTTAATCGCATGAATCCTCAAGGAAAACGATAGCAATTCCGGTTGGGACAAGAAGAAACGACATAGTGCAGAGAGCGAAGCCGATCGCCCGCTATGATCCCCGGAAATATGATCCGGTTTATCCGCTTGCGACGGACATCCGGAAAACGAAAGAACAAACACTTCCGGAGATTCAGTCATGCAGTTCAAGAATTTTGTCGTCTGCGCCTGTGCAGTAGCCTGCGGTCTTGCCGCCTCCATCGGCGAAGCCCGCGACCTTCTGCGCGTCGGCACGGAGCCCACTTTTGCGCCTTTTGAATTCCTCAATACGAAGACGAAGGAATACACCGGGTTCGACATGGATCTCATCCGCGCGGTCGGCGACAAGGCGGGCTACGACGTTGAAATCCTCAACATGGGCTTTGATGCGCTTGTTCCCGCCGTGATGACCGGCACGATCGACGTGATCGCAGCGGGCGTTTCCATCACGCCCGAACGCCAGAAGCGCGTCGACTTCACGACGCCCTACTACACGTCCGGCCTCTCGATGCTCATTCAGAAAAAGAATGTCGAAAAGTTCAAGACCTTTGACGACCTGAAGAACACCAACCTTGCCGTTCAGATCGGAACGACGGGCGCTGAAAAGGCGAAGACCATCGCAGGCGCCAAGGTTTCGAGCTTCAATACGACGAGCGAAGCCTTCATGGACCTGATGTCGGGCAACTCCGACGCCGTGGTGCTCGACCGCCCGGTGCTCGCTTACTACCTCAAGAACCAGGAGCGCGCGGCCAAGGTTCTCACGATTCCGCCCTACATTGCGGATGCAGAGAGCTTCGGCTTTGCCGTGAAGAAGGGCAATACCGAGCTCCTCCAGAAGCTCAACAAGGCATATGCGGACCTGAAGGCTTCGGGCGAAGTCGATAAGATCTACAGCAAGTGGTTCCAGGAATAATCCTTCAGGACCACCGCCCGCTCCCGCGCGCCATCGAAGTCCTGTCGAAGAGAACGCTCTGACAGGCAGTCATCCCGGCATCGTCGTTCTTTGCGCGAACGCGATGCCGGCGTCATATTCCCTAGTAGAATGCCGCGGCCGGCGACAAAAGCCGGAAGCTGAATCACTTTCTCTCAGAATGCTTCAGCTCGCTGCGTCAAAATCAGTCCGGATGATGATTCATCCGTTTTTCCCACAGCCGGCGGACCTCCGGCACTGATCAGTCTCTATAGAAACACCATGGAATTTGATCTCTCCCTCATTGCCTCGAGCTTCCCGCTCCTTCTGCGCGGCGCAGGCCTCACGCTTGAAATCACCGCGCTCTCCGTAGGCATTGGTCTGCTTCTCGGCCTTCTGCTCTCGCTCCTGCAGCTCTCGAAGAGCCCGCTCCTCAGCATTCCCGCTAAGGTCTACGTCGACTTCATCCGCGGGACGCCGCTCCTCATTCAGATCTTCATCATCTACTTTGCGCTTCCCAACATCGTCGGTCACCGCATTGATCCCTATGTTGCAGCCGTTGCAGCCTGCTCGCTCAATTCGGGCGCCTACATTGCGGAAATCTTCCGCGGCGGCATCCAGTCGATTTCGCTCGGCCAGTACCGCGCCGGCCTCTCGCTCGGCATGACCAACACCCAGACGATGCGCTACATCATCCTGCCGCAGGCCTTCAAGCGCATCATCCCGCCGATGGGCAATGAATTCATCGCCATGCTGAAGGACTCCTCGCTCGTTTCCGTGATCGGCTTTGAGGAGCTCACGCGCTCGGGCCAGCTCATCATTGCGGAAACGTACGGCACGCTTGAAATCTGGACCTGCGTTGCGATCCTCTACCTCGTGATGACGCTCACGATTTCGCGCTTCATCTCGTGGCTCGAAAAGCGCTTCCGCAAGTCTGACGACCGCTGATTCAAACCCGAAACTTCTGTCTCCGAGGCGCCATGATGAAAAAACAATGCATTCTGCTTGCATGGCGTCCGTGAGGCAGATAAAATGCCCGCTTTCACGGCTCGAGTCACAACGCTCGTGTCCGCAAGTTTTACCATCTCTTTGACAGGAATATCCATGTCTGAACTGACCAAGTCTGAGATCGTTGCCAAGTTCCAGCGCGCCGAAGGCGACACTGGCTCTCCCGAGGTCCAGGTGGCCCTTCTTACGGCCCGCATCAATCACCTCACGGATCACTTCAAGGTCCACGCCAAGGATCACCACAGCCGCCGCGGCCTGCTCCGCATGGTTTCGCGCCGCCGCAAGCTCCTTGACTACCTGAAGCGCACCGATCTTAACGCCTACCGCAAGCTGATCGACACGCTCAATCTGCGCAAGTAAGCTCGAAGAGATTCTCAAGACAACGGCCTGCCGATTTCGACAGGCCGTCGTCCTATCTGCCAACCCCGTCTGATCGTTGACGAAAACCTCTCATCCTCCTGCCTTCCACCCCAAGCGCGTTGCGATTTGAGCACTTACTTTCTCAAACCGTGAATGCTCAAACCGCAGCGTGCCGGCGATTCGAATCCGAACCGCCGGCGAAAGCGGGAAGAAACGGAACGTCAGCGAAAAGACATCTTCCAAGAGAAATAAGGAAGCATTACTTATGACGATGTTCAATAAAACAACGCAGTCCTTCCGATTCGGCAATCACGACGTCACGCTTGAAACCGGCGAAATCGCCCGTCAGGCCACCGGCGCCGTCATCTGCCGCATGGACGACACCGTGGTTCTCGCCACCGTCGTCTGCAAGAAGGAAGCCAAGCCCGGTCAGGACTTCTTCCCGCTTACCGTCGACTACATTGAAAAGACCTACGCGGCCGGCCGCATCCCCGGCGGCTTCTTCAAGCGCGAGGGCCGTCCTTCTGAAAAGGAAACGCTCACGAGCCGCCTCATTGACCGCCCGATCCGCCCGCTCTTCCCGGACGGATTCTTCAATGAAGTCCAGGTCATCATTCACGTTCTTTCTGCCGACCCGCAGGTTGATCCGGACATCCCCGCGATGATCGGCACCTCCGCCGCGCTCGCCGTCTCCGGCATTCCCTTCCGCGGCCCGATCGGCGCCTGCCGCGTCGGCTACATCAACGACCAGTTCGTTCTCAACCCCACCACCGAAGAGCTCAAGACCTCGCGCCTCGACCTCGTCGTCGCCGGTACGGAACGCGCTGTTCTCATGGTTGAATCCGAAGCCGACATTCTTCCCGAGAAGACGATGCTCGACGCCGTGATGTTCGGCCACCGCGAAATGCAGACGGCCATCCAGGCCATCAACGAACTCGTCGCGAAGGCCGGCAAGCCCGCCTGGGATTGGCAGCCGCCCGCCCGCAATGAAGCGCTCATCGCCCGCGTGACCGAGATCTCCAACGAGGGTCTCCACGCCGCCTACGCGATCCGCTCCAAGCAGGCCCGCAACGACAAGCTCCGCGAAGTCTATGAACTCGTCGAGAAGACGCTCGCCGCCGACGCTGAAGCTGCCGGCACCGAAGCGCCCGACATGAACGAAGTTCACGGCATCCTCTTTGAGCTTGAAGCGCACCTTGTCCGCTCCCAGATTCTCGCCGGCGAACCCCGCATCGACGGCCGCGACACCCGCACGGTCCGCCCGATCGAAATCCGTCAGGGCGTGCTTCCGCGCACCCATGGTTCCGCCCTCTTTACCCGCGGCGAAACCCAGGCGCTCGTCACGACGACGCTCGGCACGAAGCAGGACGAGCAGATCATCGACGGTCTCTGCGAAGAATCGCACGACCGCTTCATGCTCCACTACAACATGCCCCCCTTCGCCACGGGCGAAACGGGCCGCGTCGGATCCCCGAAGCGCCGCGAAATCGGTCACGGCCGTCTTGCCAAGCGCGCTCTGAAGGCGGTTCTTCCCTCTGCTGACGAATTCCAGTACACGATCCGCGTTGTTTCCGAAATCTGCGAATCGAACGGCTCCTCCTCGATGGCTTCCGTCTGCGGCGGCTGCCTCTCGATGCTTGACGCCGGCGTTCCGCTGAAGGACTACGTTGCGGGCGTTGCAATGGGCCTCATCAAGGAAGGCAACCGCTTTGCCGTCCTCACCGACATCCTCGGCGACGAGGATCACCTGGGCGACATGGACTTCAAGGTGGCCGGCACGGAAAACGGCGTCACCGCGCTCCAGATGGACATCAAGATTGAAGGCATCACGGCTGAAATCATGCAGGCTGCCCTCGCGCAGGCGCATGAAGGCCGTCAGCACATCCTCGGCCGCATGCACGACATGGCGGGCGGCGGCGCGAAGGAGCTCTCCGACTTTGCTCCGCGCATGGTCTCCTTCAAGATCAATCCGGAAAAGATCCGCGACGTCATCGGCAAGGGCGGCTCCGTCATTCGCGGCCTCACCGAAGAAACCGGCACGACCATCAACGTCGAGGACGACGGCACGGTCACGATCTCTTCGCCCGATATGGCCCGCGTTGCCGCTGCCAGGAAGCGCATTGAAGACATCACGGCTGAAGTCGAAGCCGGCCAGATCTACGAAGGCACGGTCACGCGCCTCCTCGACTTCGGCGCCATCGTCCAGCTCCTTCCGGGCAAGGACGGGCTCCTTCACATCAGCCAGATCGCCAACGAGCGCGTCAACGCCGTTTCCGACTATCTGAAGGAAGGCCAGAAGGTCCGCGTGAAGGTCATTGAGGCCGACGAGAAGGGCCGCGTCCGTCTTTCCATGAAGGCACTCCTGCGCGACGAAGGCGCCCAGCAGCAGTAACGTTTGCTTCTGGCGGGAAAACGATTCTTCATCGCGCTTTCCCGCCGCAAACGCCTGCAGCGCTTTTGCTTCAAGCCGGCCCTGCGTCTCGCTAAAGACGCACGCCGGCTTTTCCACGCATAAGCCCCGTGAGGGACAAAGAAGCTAAAATTAATCTTTATCCCCTGCGGAATCCGGGATTTATTCCCGCTTTAGAGAGACTACGAATACTTCATGCGCGAACGAATCGTCATAGCCAACTGGAAGATGAACGGCAGTCGGGAAGCCAATGCCCTCTGGGTCAGCAACTTCCTGGCGGAACCTGTGCGACTTTCCTGCCGCACGGTGGTCTGCGCTCCCTTCATTTACCTTCCCGAGCTTACAGAAGCCTGTCGGAACACCGCCATTGAAATCGGCGCAGAGGACGTCAATGAAAACGCCTCCGGCGCCTTCACGGGCGAGGTCTCTGCAGCGATGCTCGCTGACTTCGGCATTCGTTTCGCCATCGTCGGGCACTCCGAAAGGCGGCGCCTCTACGGCGAAACGGACAACCGCGTTGCCATGAAGGCCGTTACCCTTGTGAAGAACGGCATTCGCCCCGTCATCTGCGTCGGCGAAACGCTCGAGGAACGCGAGCGCGGAGAGACGCCTGCCGTCATCCTCCGTCAGCTCAATGCCGTCCTTGCTGTTCTGAAGCCTGAAAGCATCGGCGCGATTGCCTATGAACCCGTCTGGGCGATCGGTACCGGCAAATCGGCTGATCCGGCAACGGCACAAACCGTGCATGCCGGCATTCGCGCACGCCTTGTGCAGGCCGCTCCCGAAGCCGGCAAACTCACGCCGATTCTTTACGGCGGCAGCGTCACGCCTGAAAATGCCGCTTCGCTCTTTGCCGAAGCGGACATCGACGGCGCGCTTGTCGGCGGCGCCTCTCTCAATGCACAGAGCTTCTACAGCATCGGCGAAGCGCTCTGCGCAGCCAGACCCTGATTTCACCCCACTTTTTTACGCACTAAAGGTTTAGAGAACCATGCACTTCCTGCTCAGCATTGCGCTTGTTCTGCAGATCATCTCAGCCGTTGTCGTCATCGTCCTCGTGCTGATGCAGCACGGCAAGGGCGCCGATCTCGGCGCAGCCTTCGGCAGCGGCGCCTCCGGCTCCGTCTTCGGCGCCACGGGCAGCGCGAACTTCCTCTCGCGCTCCACCGCCATTGCCGCCACGGTCTTCTTCTGCTCCACCATTGCGCTCACGCTCGCCTCGGGCGCCTTCAACAAGCGCGCCTCCGTCCCCCAGGGCGGCGTTCTGTCGACGGTCGAACAGCCGGCATCCCAAGAACAGGGGATGCCCAACAATCAAAATAATGCCCCCGTCAATCAAATTCCGAGGTAGAATTCTTCTCCTCTGCTGATGAACACCTCAGTTCAAAAACAAATCAGCAGAGAACAACTTGAAAGGCCGCGGTCGTGGCGAAATTGGTAGACGCACTACTTTGAGGGGGTAGCGGAGCAATCCATATGAGTTCAAATCTCATCGACCGCACCACATTCGCTGGGGTATCGCCAAGTCCGGTTAAGGCAGCGGATTCTGAATCCGCCATACGTAGGTTCGAATCCTACTACCCCTGCCAAATGTATTGAGAAGGCTGGTTCGAAGGAACCGGCCTTTTCTTTTGCCTGTACGCCTGAAAACTCGCGACAGCTCTGCGAATCCGCCAGGTGCAGAATGCTTCTGATTTCTCCGCGTGCAGTGATGCTCTAATTGCCGACTGCCCGTCGTGAGACAAACCGCAAGGCAGCACCCTGGGATTCGAAGAAGCGCCTCAAGGCTCGGCATGAGACTGGAGAGCTCGAGATAAGAGACAATGGCGACACCATCATGCAGGCGTGCAGACTCAAGCCAGTGCCTCTACCTTATGCTCCCGAGCCGAACTGGCACGCTGCCTTGGAACGCGTTTCCCTACTGACGCAGATGCCGTCCCAGAAATCATTCGGCTTCAGGACCAAAAAGCAAGCCTATAGCGTAAAAAAATAAAAAAGGGCGTCCTCCTACTGCGGCAGGGATGGGCGCCCTTTTTTCTGCTTTCAAACTCCCAAACTCAGGCAGGCAACAAAAAAGCCCTGGGCCGGCACCGGCTTTCAGGGCTTTTTGCTTTCTGGCGGGAGGCGCAGTTTCAATGCAATTGCATCGGAAAGCGCTTGTGGTGGGACCACCGGGACTCGAACCCAGATCCGACCCTTAGGAGGGGCCAGTTCTATCCAGTTGAACTATGGTCCCGCCATCTTTCTCGCGAAAGGGAAAAGGATTCTAGCATGCTCCATCAGGATCCGCGACGAACAAGATGAAGCTTGTCGCGGGCGAAGGAAAAAAGCAGATCCTTGGTGCCGGCCTTGCCGAAATCAATTTCGATGATGAGGCTCGTGCCGGTGCCGATGAACTTCTTCACAACGCCTTCGCCGAAGGCATCGTGCCTCACAACGTCGCCCTTGTTGTAGCCCGACTGCTCTGCAGCTTTCTTCTGCATGGCATCAAACTGACCCGTGCCGCGGAAGGACATGCTGTCGCCCGATCCCATCGAGGAAGAGCGTCCGTAGGTCGACGAACCGTAGCCGCCTCTTCCCTGCGAACGTCCGGAACGCCCGGAGCTTCCCCAGCTGCGTCCCCAGCCTTTTTCGTCCTGATCCTCGTCTTCATAGGCAGGCTGATAACCCTTCTTCGCCGGACGAATGTCGAGGAGCGCCTGAGGAATTTCCTTCACGAAGGAAGAAAGCGGATTTTTGAAGGCGTTGCCGAACATCAGCCGTTCACGGGCGTGCGTGAAGGCAAGGTGCTTTTTCGCACGCGTGATGGCCACGTACATGAGACGGCGCTCCTCCTCGAGGCCGCCGCCCTTGCTCCCCTTTGATTCGGTCTTGATGGCCGAGAAATGGGGGAAAAGCCCTTCCTCGGCACCGATAATCCAGACCCAGGGGAATTCAAGGCCTTTAGCAGAATGCACGGTCATGAGCTGCACGGCGTCCTGATCGGCTTTCTCGTTCCGGTCGCCCGCCTCGAGCGTCGCCTGCGTGAGAAACCCCTCCATGGGCGAAGGCGAATCGTCGCTCACTGGCGCGAAGGCCGGATGATTAAGCTCCACCTTTTCATTTTCAAGCCACCCCTTGGCGGCTGAAATCACTTCGCGCATATTCTCGACGCGATCTCCGCCGTCCTTTTCCTTCCTTGCCGCTTCCTCAAGGCCGGAAGCTTTGATGACGTGGTTGATGGCTTCAAGGAGCGGCATCCCGTCCGCAGCAATCCTCATCTGCGTAATGAGGTTTTCAAAGGCCGTCAGTTTGGCGGGCTTTTCGATCATGCGGTCGGTAAGCGCCGCCCAGAGAGAAATGCCTCTTTCACGCGCTGCATTCTGGAGGACTTCAATCGACTTGGCGCCGATGCCGCGCGCGGGCGTATTCACCACGCGCAGGAAGCTCGTGTCGTCCCAGGGGTTCGTGATCATGCGCAGATATCCGAGGACGTTCTTCACTTCAGCGCGTTCGAAGAAGCGCAGGCCCCCATAAACGCGATAGGGAATGCCGCGTCCGGAAAGCTCCGTTTCAATCGAGCGCGACTGAGCGTTCGTACGGTAGAGCACCGCAAAGTCGCGCCATTTCGCCCCCTTCTCCCGCGCATTCTCCATCTGGTCGGCCACCCAGCGCGCTTCCTCGATATCGGTATCGAGCTCCTTCACGGTGATTTTTTCGCCCTTGGCGCCGTCCGTCCAGAGGTTTTTGCCGAGCCGCCCTTCGTTTTGCTCAATCAGCCCGTTGGCGGCATCGAGAATTGCCTTGGTCGAACGGTAATTCTGCTCAAGGCGAATGGGGTTGCTGACGTGAAAATCCTTGATGAAGTCGGTCATGTTGCCGACATTTGCGCCGCGGAAGGCATAAATCGACTGATCGTCGTCGCCCACGGCGAAGACGGAATTGAGTGCTCCGCCGTCGGGACCGAGCCCCGTGCCCGCAAGGAGCTTGAGCCATCGGTACTGAAGAACGTTCGTATCCTGGAATTCGTCGACGAGAATGTGGCGGAAGCGCTGCTGATAATGAACGCGCACGAGCTCGTTTCGCTCGAGGAGTTCGTAGCAGCGCAGAAGGAGTTCCGCAAAGTCCACGACGCCCTGCTTCTGGCACTCGTTCTCATAGGCGCGGTAGAGATCCACCTTGAGCGAATTGTCGGCGCCCCCGATCGAGCCCGAATGCGCCGCCCGCACGCCCTGCTCCTTCATCCAGTTGATGAAGGAGGTGACGGACCTCGGGTCCGTTCGTTCCGGATCCACATTGGCCGCCTTCATGATGCGCTTCACCATGGCGAGCTGGTCGGCGCTGTCGATGATCTGAAAGCTCTTCGGGAGCCCCGCATATTCAGCGTGCCGGCGCAGAATCCGATTGCAGAGCCCGTGAAAGGTGCCGATCCACATGCGCTTCAGATCGTAGGGGAGCATCGACTCGAGGCGCGTCACCATTTCCTTGGCGGCCTTGTTCGTGAAGGTGACGGCAAGAATTTCCGATGTGGTGGCGAGATGCTCCTCAAGAAGCCAGGCAACTCGGGTCGTGAGGACTCGGGTTTTGCCCGAACCCGCGCCCGCAAGGATCAGAACGGATTCCTCGGGGGCGGTGACGGCCTCGAGCTGTTTGGGGTTGAGGTTCTCAAGAAGATCAGACGGCATGACTCGAAAAAACGGAATGCTTCAAAGAAAGAAGAGCGATTTTAACCGCCCGGGAAAGAAGTTCGAAGCGCGGCCTCAAAGGCCTCAGACCGCTTTCCTCCGGCGCGCTCCGGCATGCCTGGAAAGGCGCGAAGCCCTGCCCGCTCGGGCTATACTTTCCTGTTATTTTTCTCCACCCACAACTCACACTGGATAAAGAGCGTTATGCGCGAGACATACTCCCCCCAGGAGGTCGAATCCGAAGTTCAGGCGATGTGGAAGGCCGGCGACGTTTATCGCGCCCATGAAGAGGCGCTCGACGCCGAAGGCCATCCGAAGCCCAAGTTCTACGTGTGCTCCATGCTGCCCTACCCGAGCGGCAAGCTGCATATGGGCCACGTCCGCAACTACACCCTCAACGACGTCATGTACCGCTTCCACCGCATGAAGGGCTACAACGTCATGACCCCGATGGGCTGGGACGCCTTCGGGCTGCCCGCGGAAAATGCGGCGCTCTCGAAGAAGGTCGCGCCCGCGAAGTGGACTTACAGCAACATCGCCGACATGAAGGCTCAGATGGAGCCGCTCGGCCTCGCCTTCGACTGGTCGCGCGAAGTCGCCACCTGCAAGCCCGACTACTACCGCTGGAACCAGTGGCTCTTTCTGCGCATGCTCGAGAAGGGCATCGCCTACAGAAAGACCCAGATCGTCAACTGGGACCCGGTCGACAAGACCGTGCTCGCCAACGAACAGGTGATCGAAGGCCGCGGCTGGCGTTCGGGCGCCATCGTTGAGAAGCGCGAAATTCCGGGCTACTACCTCGGCATCACGCAGTACGCTCAGGAACTCCTCGACGACTTGAAGCAGCTCGAGGGCTGGCCCGAACAGGTGCGCCGCATGCAGGAGCACTGGATCGGCCGCTCCGAAGGCGTCACGCTCTCCTTCCCCTATGAACTGAGGGGCGAAGCGAAGCTTCTCAACGTCTACACGACCCGCGCCGACACGCTGATGGGGGTCACCTTCGTTGCGATCGCGGCCGAGCACCCGCTCGCCACGTACCTCGCGAAGGACCGCCCCGATCTTCAGGCCTTCATCGCTGAATGCGCCAAGGGCAGCGTCTCCGAAGCCGACATGGCGACGATGGAAAAGAAGGGCGTCCCGACGGGCTTCCATGTGAAGCACCCGCTCACGGGCGAACCCGTCGAAGTGTGGATCGCCAACTACGTCCTCATGGGCTACGGCGAAGGCGCCGTTATGGCCGTGCCTGCGCACGACGAACGCGACTTTGCCTTTGCGAAGAAGTTCGGCCTTCCCATCAAGCAGGTTGTGGCCGTTGACGGCGAAACCTTCTCGACCGACGCCTGGCAGGAATGGTACGGCGACAAGACGCTTGAAACGCACCTCGTCAACTCGGGCGAATTCAACGGTCTCGGCCTTCACGAGGCGATCGACGCCATTGCCGCCGCCCTCGAGAAGAAGGGCCTCGGGCACAAGGAAGTCAAGTTCCGCCTGCGCGACTGGGGCATTTCCCGCCAGCGCTACTGGGGCACGCCCATCCCGATGATCAACTGCCCGCACTGCGGCCCGGTGCCGGTGCCCGACGAAGATCTGCCGGTCGTTCTCCCCGAGGACCTCGTTCCGGACGGATCCGGGAATCCGCTCGCCAAGTGCGACGCCTGGAAGAACGTCAAGTGCCCGAAGTGCGGCGGCGACGCGGAACGCGAAACCGACACGATGGACACCTTCGTCGACTCCTCGTGGTACTTCCAGCGCTACTGCTCGCCCGACTGCACGACGGGCATGGTCGACAAGCGCGCCGACTACTGGATGCCGATGGATCAGTACATCGGCGGCATCGAGCACGCGGTGCTGCATCTCCTCTACGCCCGCTTCTGGACGAAGGTCATGCGCGACTTCGGGCTCGTCAAGTACGACGAACCCTTCAAGAACCTCTTCACGCAGGGCATGCTGATGGCCGAGTGCTACTACCGGGATCTCCCGGACGGGCACCGCCGCTGGTACTACCCCGATGAAGTCGAGGTTCAGTACGACGAAAAGGGCCGCCCCGTCGGCGCCATTTCGAAGGAAGACGGCAAGCCCGTAGTGCTGGGCGGCATCGAAAAGATGTCGAAGTCGAAGTGCAACGTGGTTGAGCCGCGCGACATTATCAACAAGTTCGGCGCCGATACGGCCCGCAGCTTCGTGATGTTTGCCGGTCCCCCGGATCAGTCCGCCGCCTGGTCGAACTCGGGCGCTGAAGGCACCTTCAGGTTCCTCCGCCGCGTCTGGGCCTGGGCCTATGCGCACCGCGAGGAGATCATCGCGGCTCCGGCGGTTGAAGGCTATACGGGCGAAATGAGCCACGAAGCCCGGCACCTGCGCCGCGAAATCCATTCGGCCCTTCGTCAGGCGGAATTCGACTACGGCCGCATGCAGTACAACACCGTTGTGTCTGCCTGCATGAAGATGTTCAACGCAATCGACGCCTTCAAGGGCGACGAGACCGCGGGCGGCAAGGAAGCGCTCAAGGAAGCCGCTTCGATCCTGCTTCGCACCCTCTACCCGGTTGCGCCGCACATCACGACGAGCCTCTGGGGCGAACTCGGCTTCATTCCGCTTATGGGCGACATCATCGACGCAAAGTGGCCCGAATGGTCCGAAGAGGTCATCAAGGCCGATGAGCTGAAGCTCGTCGTTCAGGTGAACGGCAAGCTGCGCGGCTCGATCCTCGTCTCCGCCGAGGCCTCTGAGGATGAGATCCGCGAAGCCGCGCTCGCCAACCCGGACGTGAAGAAGTTCGTGGGCGAAGCGACCGTGCGCCGCGTCATCATCGTGAAGAACAAACTCGTCAACGTCGTGGCGAAATAAGTTCTTCTCTTCTTCGAACCGAGTAACCGGCATTCCTTCCTGAATGCGGCTCCTCGAGTCCGATGGCGATTGAACGGCTCTTTCCGCTTCCGGGAAGAGCCGTTTTTTCGTGCTTCTGAAGCCGGGAACTGCATTCTCCCGGAGGTTCTGAGAACCCGGCTTTCCTCACATGCCGCCGCATGCCGCGGCGTCTCGAGGCATGCGCGAAATTCAACTTCCGCAAACCTCTATAATCAATGGACTTCACCCGGCCGCACCGAGGGACGATGATCTTCCCGGGGCGCGAAGCCGGCAGACATTCCGCGAGCTCCCAGGGCACACACTTCAAAATGTTCGAGCGACTTACCCGCCGTCAGATCCTCAGCGCCAGCGGCGCACTTCTCGGCTCCACGCTTCTTGCGGGGTGCGGATTCCGCCTTCGCGGACACTTTGATGCGCCCTTTGAGACGCTCTACCTTCAGATGACGGAGAACACGCGCTTCTCCGGTCTTCTGAAGCGCATGATCGAATCGGGCTCAAGCATCCGCTGCGTCTCCTCGCCTCGCGAGGCGGACGCCATTCTCGAGCTCCTCTCCATGACGCGCTCGCGCGACATCCTCACCATCAACGATGCCGGGCGCGCCCGCGAGTACGAACTCACGCTCACAGTCGAATTCCGCTGCACCTCGCCCGAAGGCTACGAATACGTCGACACGACGCGCTTGATTGCAAACCGCGACATCACGTACACCGAAAGCGAATTCCTTTCGCGCGAGAAGGAAGAGGAAGTCCTCTACGTCGACATGGAGAACGACCTCATCAACCAGATCGTGCGCCGCCTTGAAGCTGCGCGCGCGCCCAATCAGAAATGAGCATCGCCGCACCTCAGCTTGAAGCCTGGCTCGGCCGCTCGGATTCGCTCGCACCCTTCTGGCTTGCCACGGGGAGCGAACCGCTTCTGATGCTCGAATCGGGCGACCTCATCCGTCATCGGGCGAAGGAGCTCGGCTACAGCGACCGGCAGGTGCTTGAAATGTCGGGGATGGCCGACTGGTCTCAGCTGATGGACGCTGCGGCCTCGATCGGCATGTTTGACGACCGGAAGTTTCTCGAAGTCCGACTTCCCGGCGGAAAGCCCGGCGTCAAGGGTGCGAAGGCCATTCAGGACTTTCTAGCGATGCCCCCGGTCGAAGGGGTCGTCACGCTCTTTACGCTCCCGAGACCCGACTGGCAGGGCGTGAAGGCCTCCTGGTGGAAGGCGCTATCGGAAAAGTGCACCGTTGTCGACTGCGATCCGATTCCCCGCCCGCAGCTCCCGGCCTGGATCGCGGCGCGCATGGCAAAGCACGGCCAGAAAGCCTCGCGCGATGTGCTCGAATCCTTTGCCGACCTCGTGGAAGGGAATCTCCTTGCCGCCCGCCAGGAAATCGACAAGCTGTCTCTTCTCTTCCCGCAGGGGGAAGTCTCCCGCGAAAACATTGAAGCTTCCGTCGGCAACTGCTCGCGCTACACCATCGAGGGACTCGTCGAAGCCATCTGCCTCGGCGCCTCTGAGCGCGTATCGCGCATCATCGATGGTCTTGAGGCGCAGGGCGAGGTGTTTCCTCTCGTTCTGATGGTTCTCACCTCTCAGCTCAGAAACCTTGTGAAGCTCCGCACCGCTCAGGAAGCGGGTCAAAGCTTCGTGAAGGGCGTCTTTGCCACACCCGCTCTCAAGGCGGGAGCGCGCCGCCTCACGCTCAAGAAACTCTCGGCCGCCCTCTCCGTTCTTGCCGACATCGACCGGATCTCCAAGGGTCTTGACGTGCCCGAGCGCGATTCAGATCCGTGGATCGAGCTCAAAAGCGTCTCGCTCTTCCTTTCTCGTTCCCGCTGAAAGCACGCCACGGCCTTCCCGGCGCTACGTAGAATGGAGAATGACTCCTCGCTCACTCCTCCTCCGAGCGTTTTTTCTCTTCTGGAGACCTTACCCATGCCGGGATCCATGTCGCCCAAGGAACTCATTGAATCCATCGGAAAAGCTGCCCGCTGCGCCTCGCGTGAAATGGCCCGCGCCCGGACGGCAGAGAAGAATCTGGCGCTCAGAACCATTGCAAAGCTCCTCATCGAACGAGAAGCGGAGATCCGAAGCGCAAACGAAAAGGATCTTGAAGCCGCACGCGCTGAAGGCCTGAGCGAAGCCTTCGTCGATCGCCTCACGATCACAAAGGCAGTTCTCGAACGGATGGCGGAAGGCGTGATTCAGATTGCTGAGCTTCCCGACCCCATCGGAACGATTTCTGAAGTTCGTCCAATGCCTTCCGGCATTGAAGTCGGCCGCATGCGCGTACCGCTCGGCGTCATCGCGATGATCTATGAGTCCCGTCCCAATGTGACGGTGGACGCCGCCGCCCTTGGACTCAAATCCGGCAACGCCGTCATTCTGCGTGGCGGCCACGAGGCGCTTGAAAGCAATCGCGCGCTCGCCCGCGTCGTTGCAGAAGGCCTCCGCACGGCCGGTCTTCCCGCAGAAGCCGTTCAGCTGATTCCGAGCTCCGACCGCGCGCTCGTGGGCGAACTCATCCGCGCCCGCGACTATGTCGACGTTCTCATTCCGAGAGGCGGAAAAAGCCTCATTTCTCGCCTCATGGCCGAGGCGACGGTGCCGATGATCAAGCACCTCAACGGCATCTGCCACACCTATGTCGATGAAACCGTCGACCTTGAAATGGCCGTGAAGGTTGCGGACAACGCGAAGACCCAGCGCTTCTCTCCCTGCAATGCGACGGAAACGCTTCTCGTCCATGAAGCCCAGGCTCAGGCCTTCCTTCCCCTTATCGGCAGAATTTATGCCGAAAAATCGGTCGAAATGCGAGCCGACGAGAAAGCGCTCAGAATTCTTGAAAATGCGGGGCTTCCCGTCATTCCGGCAGTTCCCGAGGACTGGGACACGGAATACAACGCCCCCATCATCAGCATTGCCGTGGTCTCAAGCCTCTCGGAGGCGATCGACTTCATTGACCGCCACAGCTCCCGCCACACCGACGCCATTCTTACCGACAGCGTCAGGGCAGCGGAGCGGTTCCTGCGCGAAGTGGACTCCAGCTCCGTCATGGTGAATGCATCAACGCGATTCGCCGATGGGTTTGAGTACGGGCTCGGGGCTGAAATCGGCATTTCCACCGACCGCCTCCATGCGAGAGGCCCAGTGGGACTTGAAGGACTCACGTCCCTCAAGTACGTGGTCTACGGACACGGCGAAGGGCGTTCGTGACGGATCCTTCCTGCTTCAACGTGCTTTTGCAGCTTCTTTCGTCAGCAGACTGAACCGGTCGTGTGACTGAAAACATAGGCTGTACTCAGGAAAGTAGTACTTTTAGAAGTACTACTTTTCGTTGAAGTACTTTGTTTTGTACTTCATTGGTCAATAGCAATATTCATCACGCCTGGGAACCATCGTCATGGCCGGTTTGTATGGACGCGAACAGGAACTCATAACCTTAGAGACCTGCCATGCCCGTAGCCGCTTCGGGTTCTGCGTCATGTACAGCCGGCGGCGGACGGGCAAAACAACGCTCCTCAATCAATTCCGGCGTGGGAAGCGGAGCGTCTACATCGCCTGCCAGCCGGGCGGCTCGGCAGTGAACCTTGCCAATTTCAACGCCGCCATAGCAGCTGCCTTTCCGGAGACCGGAGGCGTGAGCTTTCGTTCATTCCGGGACGCCCTCGAAATGCTCTTTCGCCGGAGCCGGGAGGAAAAGCTCGTTCTAGTGATCGATGAGTTTCCTTGTTTGTCAACAGACGATCCAGGCATCACCTCAGTGCTTCAAAACCTCATCGAGGCCTATCAGGATGCGTCTCAGATGTTTCTCATTCTCTGCGGCTCCTCCATGTCATATCTGACGGAAAAGGTTCTCGCCTGTGAGTCGACTCTTTACGGCAGGAGCACTTGTCAAATTGAACTGAAGCCCTTCACCTTCCTTGAGTCATTGAGCTTCCTTGCGCCATTTTCTCTCGAAGAAAAGCTCGCGCTCTACGGTGCCGTTGGCGGGACGCCCGCGTACCTGAAGCAAATCGATCCCGGGCTTTCCTTTGCAGAGAACATAAAGACGCTCTTCCTCGACCCGCATTCGTCGTTCCTCGAGGAACCCGTCAATCTTTTAAACCGGGAGACCAAAAGTGCCGGCCTTTGCCTCCGCGTACTCAACGCCATGGCGGATGGGACTGCCCGATTCACGGAAATCAGAAAGGCTGCCGGCCTAAGCCCAAGCGCGGCATCAGCCGTGTTGTCCTATCTGATCGGTCTGAACCTCGTCAAAAAAGAAACGCCTTTCGACGACCTCAACGGGAAAAAGACCATCTACGCGATATCCGACAATTTCTTCCGCTTCTGGTTCCGCTTCATCGCACCTCAGAGGTCCAATATTGAAGGCGGCGAGATGACGGAAGTGCTCTACAAAGACATCGCCCGGGCGCTGCCGACTTTTCTGGGGTCCGTCTTTGAAGATGTGTGCCGTCAATACCTGCGGCGCCGGCTTGCAGCCGGGACGCTTTCCGCGGACTTCACTGAATTTGGCCGTTGGTGGGGTGCATATGTGAGGGAACGCAGACAAGCCGAAATCGACATCGTCGGCGTGGCTCCGGATAATGTGCGTCTCTTCTGCGAATGCAAATGGCGAAATGCACCAACAAACGAAGGCGTGCTCGATTCCCTCAACGAACTCTCAAAACAGTTCCGTTACACCGCACGTCACCTCATGCTCTTTTCGAAAAGCGGATTTACGGACGGCTGCCGGCAGCTCGCCAGTCGAATCGGAAATGTTGAGCTCGTGAGCTTTGAAGACATCATGACGGCATAAAGGACGACACCCAGCGACCACTGGCAACCGAAGGATCAGAAGAAATCTGCCTTCTGTTGCGCATCACCACCCGGACGCCGCTTCGAATCCGCCATCGGGCCCTTTAAAATAAGGGCTCGATTTTTTTATTTCTGACCTCATACCAAAATCCTCATGCCGAGCTTTGTCTTTCATGCGCCCTGCCCCTTCGGGCTCGAAGAGCTTCTCTCCCGGGAAATTCTTGCGCTCAACGCTGATCCCGATCTCGTCCGTCCCGGCAAGGGCGGCGTTTCCTTTGCGGGCGGTCTCGACCTCGGCATGGCCGTGTGCCTTCACTCCCGTTATGCGACCCGCGTGCTCCTGCGCGTCGCCTTCGACGAATACTGGGACAGCCGCGATGTCTATTCCATCGCGCGCAGAACGCCCTGGGAAAAGTGGTTCGGTCCCGACGTCACCTTCCGCATCCATTCAACCGCGAACCGCTGCCCGCTCGAAAGCCTTGACTTCGCGACGCTGCGCATCAAGGACGGTCTCTGCGACCGCTTTAATGAGCTTGCCGGCCGCCGTCCTTCCGTCGACCGCCGCCGTCCGGACGTGCGCCTTGAAGCCTACTTCACGTTCGACCACGTGAGCTTCTACATCGATCTCGCTGGCGAATCGCTTTTTAAACGCGGCTGGCGCCTCGAGCACGGCGAAGCTCCGCTCAAGGAAAACCTCGCGGCTGCGCTTCTTGCGCTCTCGGGGTGGACCCCTGAGAAGCCCTTGGTTGATCCCTTCTGCGGCTCCGGCACGATCGCGATTGAAGCGGCTTCCATCGCCGCCAACATGGCGCCGGGCCTCAAGCGTTCCTTCGCCTTTGAATCCCTATCCGGATTTGATCTCGACCTCTGGCAGGAAATGAAGGAGGATGCCCGGGCTGCTGTGAACCTCCATGCGAAGGTCCGCATTGAAGCGCACGACATCTCTTCGATCGTTGTTGAGAAGGCGATTGAAAATGCCCGCCGCGCGGGCTTCGGCGCCATGATTGACGACGGTCGCCTTCTCTTCAGCCAGGGCGATGCCCGTGAAATTGAGGCGCCTCAAGGTGCAGAACCCGGTCTCGTCATCGCCAATCCCCCCTACGGCGAACAGTCGAACCCCAAGTCCGCATCGATCGCCGCGATGATGCGCGACTTTGCCGCCGCGCTTAAAAGCAACTTCCCCGGGTGGACCGCGTGGCTCCTCACTTCCGACAGGCTGCTTCCCGGCCAGATGCGCCTGAAGGAATCGCGCAAGATCGTGCTCTTCAACGGGCCGCTTGAATGCCGCTTCTTCCGCTTCGACATGGTGGCGGGAAGCAACCGCAGAAAGCCTGCGGCCAATTAAATAATCGGCTTTCACTCATGAGAAAAGCCGCTGCGACGGAGAAGCGCAGCGGCTTTTTCTTTTGTCTCTTCGAACTTCGAAGCCGTTTATTTTTTACTTATTGGCAAGAAGTTCGCGGCCGAGCGCATCGACCTTGTAGATGCCGTCGCGGAACTTTTCCTTCGTCATTTCGTAGGGCACGCAGGTCCACTCCTTAATCGTGACGGCACGATCAACGAGGGCGTCGACCTCCTCGGGCTTCGTAATGTCGAGTTCAGCGAGCGTCACCGGGAGACCGAGAACGCGGTTGAACTCAAGCATGCGCTCGAGCGCTTCGTCGTTGCCGTCGACCGCATGGAGGACGAGCGTGCCGAAGCTCACGACTTCGCCGTGGAGGTGCTTATGAATGACAGGGAGCACCATGGAGGCGTTGTAGAAGCAGTGGGCGAGCGAGGAGTTGTAGTAGTAGCTGTCCTTCGTCGTCACGAGGTTCGACGTAATGCCGGTCGAAATAATGATGTCGAGGACCGATTCCGTGAAGGCTTCGGTGACCTTCCCTTCGCGGAAGTCGAAGAGCGCCTGACGGCCGTAGGTGAGGAGCGGCTCTTCGCAGACGAGGCCCACCTGGACGCCCAGAAGCGGCGTGTGGGAGAGGGCCTTGCCGCGCGAGGCGAGCTGGCTTTCCGCCTGCTTCGAGAGCGCGTCGCCGATGCCCGCCCAGAAGAGCTTCTCGGGGCTGTCGAGAATAATCGACGTGTTGATGAAGCAGTGCGTCGCGCAGCGCTTCGGGAAGTGGTAGTGGTCAAGCGCGCCGTTTTCCTTGTAGATGACCGCAATCGCCGTCACCGGAGCGCAGTTGGAAGCCACGGTCGGAACCGAGAGGAAGGGCTTGTCGAGAATGTCGGCCGCGGTCTTCACCGTATCGACCGCTCGGCCGCCGCCCACGCCGAAAATCATGTCGGCGCCCTTCACCTTTTCGTTCGAGGTGATGCGCTCGACATTGGCCATCGTGGCGTCCTTGCCGTAGACGAACCAGTCGACGATTTCAATGCCGGCCTTTTCGAGACCCGCACGCAGCTGCGGACCCGCCTTTTCCAGGGCCGTTTCACCGCCCACCACGGCAGCCGTCTTGCCGAGGAAGTGGGTGACTTCGCCGATATTGTCGTAGCAGTTCGGACCAACGCTGTAATGGGGCAGCGTCACGGTATAGTTTTCAGCCATTTTGTCTTTTCTCCGTTGATTGGATGGGAGCGCAGCCGGCGTGCCAGCGCGTTTCCTGCGCTCATAAGCCCGCTCTCATGATGCGTGAGGCGCAGATTGAGGGCGGGTCTGTCGATTCTAGGAAAAGAGAGGATCACCCAAAGAGCGGCGGCCGAAAGAATTACCTCTTTCCTTGCGGCACTTCCAACGGCAATGGATATTCGCCCTAAGCAGAAGACCTCAAGAGCGGGAAAAGACAGTTCCGCAGGCATTAAAAAAACCCCCGGCGTTCGTAAACGCAGGAGGTTTCGGGCAAAGGGCCTTTCGGCCCTGTCGCTTCGAGGATTAGGCTTCGGCCTTGCGGACGAGACGTTCCTTGATGCGGGCAGCCTTGCCGGAGCGTTCGCGCAGGTAGTAGAGCTTGGCGCGGCGGACGTCGCCGTGGCGCTTCACTTCGATGCTGGCGATCATCGGGGAGTAGGTCTGGAACGAACGTTCCACGCCTTCGCCGGACGAGATCTTGCGAACGATGAACGAGGAGTTGATGCCGCGGTTGCGACGGGCAATGACGACGCCCTCGAAGGCCTGCACGCGCTTGCGCGAGCCTTCAACCACGTTGACGGAGACGACAACCGTGTCGCCGGCGCGGAAATCGGGGATGGTCTTGCCGGCGGTGACGCGGGCGAGTTCTTCCTGTTCAAGAACCTGAAGGAGATTCATTTTTTGCTCCAAAGCCATCATCATGCGGCCTGAATGTTAGGGGACAAAATCCCGCCGCAGATAGGATGGTGATTGTTGTAAAAGGGAAAGCGCCGGTGAAATTACCTGCGCCCGCCCCTGGATTCGATCTTCGCGCCGAGAGACCGGAGGAACTTATAGTCCTCCTTGGTCAGCAGACCCGAAGAATCGGCGATTGTAATGAGGTCGGGGCGCGTCTGCAAGGTAAGCTCGAGACTTTTTTCGCGCGACCACTTTTCAATATTCTTGTGGTGCCCGGAAAGGAGCACCTCGGGCACCGGCATGCCCCGCCAGACCTCGGGCCGCGTGTAGTGAGGCGCATCGAGAAGTCCCGTCGCGAAGCTTTCGTCCGAAGCCGAAAGATCCTTGATGGCGCCGGGGAGCTGACGCACGACGGCGTCGATCAGGGCGCATGCCGGGATTTCGCCCCCTGAAAGCACGAAGTCCCCGAGACTCACCACCTCGTCGACCTCGGCTTCAAGGAACCGTTCATCGATTCCTTCGTAGCGTCCGCAGACGAGCACGACGGGCTCATCGTCCGCTGCAATTTCCCTTACGCGCCGGTCGGTGAGGCGCGTGCCGTTGGGCGCGAAGCTCATGACGCGGCCGGTGTTGCCCGACTGGCGGATCGCGGCGAGCGTCTGAGCGAGGGGCTCGGCCATCATCACCATGCCCGGGCCGCCCCCGAAGGGCCGGTCGTCGATCGTGCGGTGAAGGTCTGTGGCCGTTTCGCGCGGATTCCAGGTGTTGAGCGACCAGAGTCCGCGCTTTCTTGCCCGCGCCGTGATGCCGCAGTCGCGAACGCTCGCAAAGATTTCCGGAAAAAGCGTAATGACGTCAAAACGCATGGAGTTCACCTTTTGTTCAGCGCCAGGCCGGATCCCAGTCGAAGACCGCGCGCTTTTCCTCAGGGTTGAGTTCAAGCACGTAGACATCCTTCACGTTCGGGATGAGGAACTGCTTCCTGTCGCCCGCTTCATCCTCATACTCGATGACGAAGAGGTCCTGCGCGCCGTTCGAGCTCACGCCTGCGATGACGCCCAGTTCCTTCCCCTCGCGGTTGAATGCGGGAACGCCCTCGAGGTCGATCGCCCAGACGGCATCCTTGCCGGCAGCCGGGAAGTCCTTCCTCAGGACGCCAACCTTCACGCGAACGGCATCCGCCGCTTCCTTCGATTCGCAGCCGTCCCATTTGGCGATGAGTCCCGTGCCGTGAACGCGAAGTCCCTTTACGTGCACGGGCGTCTTGACGCCGAAGCGGTCGACAAGCACCCAGTCGCGAACTTTCTGGAGCACCTCGCCCGTACCTTCAGGCTGAATGCGCACCCAGCCTTTGAAGCCGTAGGCGCCGGCGGTGCGGCCGAGCTCAATGAGTTCGTCCGGGGAATCGCTCAGGGAGATGTCGGAATCTGTCATATCGAAAGAAGAATGCAAAAACTCTGGATACACGAAACCCCGCATTTTCCTCTGGCGTAGATACCGGACTCCATGTGGGCGACCTTCCCTGATGCTGATCCAATGTGCTTTGACACGAGAGGCACGATCTGCGAGCGGGAAGCTTCGCGGGAGTCCGCACCGGAAAGGGATGCGGGGTTTTCTAGCGGGACAGAAGATGCTTCAGGGAAGCATCCCGTCCCCTTCAAGAACTGAAATTATTCAGCCTTGGCAGGTTCTTCAGCGGCGGGAGCCGGCTGAGCCTTGAATTCCTTGACGAGACGGGCAACCGTATCGGAGAGCTGGGCGCCCTTGCTCTGCCAGTAAGCGACGCGCTCGAGATTGATCTGGAGCTTGACGGCCTGGCCGGCAGCCATCGGGTTGTAGAAGCCGACGCGCTCGATGAAGCGGCCGTCACGACGGCAGCGGGAGTCGCAAACGTTGAGGGAGTAGAAGGGACGCTTCTTGGCGCCGCCACGGGCGAGACGAATGATGACCATGAGTTACCTCTTAAATCATTGGTGCTTGGAATCAAAACCGAACCCCCGTCCCGGGGAGAAGCGGTTTTGCGAAAGGGATTGCTTGACCGGTCAGACAACTTGGTGCCGCATGCCCGGTCTCACAGAATGCGCGATTCTACTCGAGGTGGGAAGCCTTCTGCAAGCAGAAGTGCATGGGTTTCTAGGGTCAGAGCGCCTGCGCGCGGCGCTGCAGACGATCGAGCACCGCAAAAATAATGAGCGTGAAGGCAGAAAGAAGAAGACAGAGTGCGGTCGCCGCATCAAAGTCCGCGCGCGATACGGCGTTGAAGATTTCAAGCGAAAGCGTATTCGTTCTGCCCGAAATATTGCCGCCGATCATCATCGTGATGCCCACTTCGCCCGAAGCCCGGGAAATGCCGAGGAGGAGTCCGGCAAGGATCTGTCCGCGCACAAGCGGGAGCGTCACCCGCCGAAAAACCGTGACGGCATTCGCGCCGTGAACGCACGCGGCGAATTCAAGGCTCTTTAAGCGTTCGCCCGAGAGCGCGGCTTCAATGGGCCGCACCACGAGCGGAAGGCCCGCAATGAAGGCGGCGAGGAACACCGCATTCTCTGAAAAGACAATGGAGAGTCCGGCCTCATCCAGAATCCCGCCCAATAAGCCTCCCCGTCCGAAAAGAAGGAGAAGGAGGTAGCCCAACGCTACCGGCGGAAACACAAGCGGGAGCGTCACGACGAAGCTCAGGGCCCGCACCCAGAAGGCGCTTCTTCTCGAAAAGAGAAGCGCGAGAAGGGGCGCAAAAAGAATGAAGCCTGCGCCCGCGGCAGCACAGGTCTTTGCCGTGAGCGTCACGGCAAAGAGAAGCTCAGGCGAGCTAAAAAGCGAGCGCAGGAAATCCATCAGCGTCGGTTCCGATCAGCGGACAACGCCGAATTTGTCGAGAATGGCATCCGCCTTCGGGGAGGCGAGCCATTGAAGGAATGCCTTCACGTCGGCCGCTTCGCCTTCCGCGCCCTTGACGGGCTCGGCCGTCATGCGGATGGGCTCATATCCTTCCTTCACCGCCATGAAGCCTCCGAGCTTTGCCTTTCCCTGTCGGGCGGCAAGGAGATTGATGAAGCCCGCATCCATTTCGCCCTGGGAAACGTAGGAAAGAACCTGCGGCACCATGGAGACGACGTTCATCTTCGGTGCAACGTCCTTCTCGAAAGCAGCGCCGTCAAGGAATTCCTTCGCGGCGCGGCCGTAGACGGCGGCCTTGGGATCCGGCATGGCAATGCGCTTCACCTCAGGCTTCGCGAGATCCGACGGAGCCTTGAGCTCAAGGCCCTTCCTCCAGGCAAGGATCAGGGGCGTGTCGCCGAGGCGCACGCCGGCATCGGCATTAAGGACCGTCGTGAACTTCTTAAGGCTCGTGGCGTCAGAAATCACGACCGTCACGGGGCTCCCGCTCTTCACCTGAGCGAGCATCTGCCCGATGTTGCCGCCAAAGGCGCGCGAAACCTTCGCGCCCGTTTCCGCCTCGTACTTGTCGGCAAGGGCTTCCACCATCTTGACGTAGCCGCCGCCCGTCGTCACCGTTACCTGCGCCGAGGCGCCGGCAGAAAAGCCGAAGGCTGCGAGCACGGCAGTCGTCAAAAGAATCTTCTTCATGAAGGGGTCTCCTCAAGGAAAGCACTCCGGGGAATTTCTGCGATCGTTCCGTCCTCAACGAGGAAGGCGCGGTCGGCGAGTCTTCTCATTTCCTCTTCGGAGTGCGTAATGTAGATGAAGGGTACATTCATTCGCTGCGCCGCGCCGTCAATGAAATCCATGAGCACGTGCCGGCGCCTGGGGTCAAGGCTCGAGAGCGGTTCGTCAAGAATGAGGAGCCGCTCGGCCCCCATGAGGGCCCGCCCGAGCGCCACGCGCTGGGCCTCGCCGCCCGAGAGCCCCGAAGGGAGTCGTTCAAGAAGCGGCTCGAGCCCGAGAATGTCGATTGTTTCGTCAAAATCGACCGCAGACTTCCTGCCGCCGAAGAGGCTCGGGAAAAGAATGTTTTCCCGTACCGTGAGATGGGGAAAAAGTCGGTGCGACTGAAAAACAAAGCCGATGCCGCGCGATTGCGGCGGCAGAGAAATGCGGCGCTCGCGGGAATAGACCGTCAGACCTTCAAGCTCGATCTCGCCGTCATCCGGCTTCATGGCGCCCGAGAGGAGATTCGCGACCGTCGTCTTCCCGGCTCCCGATTCTCCGCGAAGCACATTGATGCCCTGCTCAAGATTGAGCTCAGCGTCAAGCGTGAAGCCGCCAAGCGTCTTTCGGAATCGGGCCTTCAGCATTTTGGAAAAAAACTCCCGCAGCAAAAATGTCGCTATTCTCAAAATGAATAACGAAGAACACTCTAGCCGATTGCAGCGCCACCCGCAATAATTCTTCAGTCCAATAAAAAAAGCGGTCCCGGAAATTCCAGAGACCGCTTTTTGGTCAGCGCTGATTCCCCGTAAGGGACCCGCGTGCTTATTTGCCGAGCTTGCCCTTGAGCGCCCGGCAGGTTTCGGCGCCGTCGGCAACGAGACCGTAATCGGCCACTTCAAAAATCGGCGCTTCGGGGTCCTTGTCGACCGCAACGATCACCTTGGCATCCTTGATGCCGGCCGTGTGCTGGATGGCGCCCGAAATGCCGAAGGCAATGTAGAGCTGCGGCGCAATCATCTTGCCCGTCTGTCCGACCTGCCAATCGTTGGGGCAGAGCCCCATGTCGACCGCCGTGCGGGTAGCGCCGATGGCGGCGCCGCAGGAGTCGGCAAGCTCCTCGAGAGCCTTGAAGCCCGCTTCGTCGATGAGGCCGCGGCCGCCCGCAACGACAACGCGTGCGGAAACGAGTTCCGGGCGATCGCTCTTCGTTTCCGTGAACTTCACGAAGCGCGACGTATCGTCGGCATCCGGGCATTCAACGGTTTCAATGGGGGCAGCCACCTCGCCTTCTTCGGTTGCTTCAAAAGCGGTCGTGCGGACCGTGCCCACCACGACGACTTCTTCGGTTTCGACCGTTGCAAGGAGCGACCCCGCATAGATGCCGCGCACGAAGGTCTTCGGCCCCTTCACGCCGACCACATCGGAAATCGCCGTAAGGTCGAGCATGGCCGCGACGCGGGGCATGGCGGCTTTACCAAGCGCCGTCGCGGCAAAGAAGATGTGGGAATACCCAGGAGCTTCCGCAGCGACAAGGTCCGCGAGAACCTCAGGAAGCTCCTGCGCGAGCTTTGCATTTTCAGCGAGGATCACCGTACGCACGCCCTTCAGCTTCGCAGCCTTCTCGGCCACCGCCTGGCAGCCGTTGCCGGCAACCAGAATGTCGACGGGCTCGCTCATCTGGAGGACGGCCGTCAGCGCATGCGCCGTTGCAGGACGCAGATTCACATTGTCATGATCAGCAATCAGAAGCGCAGTCATTCTTTCGTTCCTTCAAATCCTTAGATCACATGCGCTTCGTTGCGAAGCTTCTCAACGAGCTCATCCACGCTCGAGACCATCACGCCTGCCTTGCGTGCGGGCGGCGGCTCAACGGAGAGCGTCCTCACGCGCGGCGTGAGATCGACGTCGAGTTCGCCCACGGGAATCGCTTCCACGGGCTTCTTGCGGGCCTTCGCCATGGAGGGAAGCGTCACATAGCGGGGTTCGGCAAGGCGGAGGTCCGCCGTGATCACGGCCGGGATCGAGAGCGACACGGTCTGCGTGCCGCCGTCGGTTTCGCGCGTAACGACAAGTCGCCCGTCGTCCGCGAATTCGATTTCGCTCGCAAAGGCGCCGAGCGGATAGCGAAGGAGCCCCGAGAGCATCGGGCCCGTCTGACCGCAGTCGTCGTCAATCGCCTGCTTGCCGAGGAGAACGATCCCGGGCTTTTCGCGCTCGACGATCTGAGCAAGAATCTTCGCGGCGGCAAGAGGCTCGACCGCATCGTCCGTGACCACATGAATGGCGCGATCGGCGCCGATCGCCATGGCGGTGCGCAGAACATCAACCGACTTTGCGCCCCCGATCGACACGGCAACTACTTCCGAGGCCTTCCCGGCTTCCTTCAGCTCAACGGCCTCTTCAACCGCAATTTCATCGAAGGGGTTCATCGCCATGCGGGCGAGCTTGATGTCCGGTCCGGAATGGTCCGGGAGCGGGCGGACCTTGACCTTCGCGTCAACGACCCGCTTCACAGCAACTAATATCTTCATTGCGTTCCTCAACAAAATAGGATGCGCCCCGGTCCGGAGCTCGCAGCCGAGGCTTCGTAGCTTGACCGAAGCACTGGCGGAATCTTCTGCGGAGGGGATGAATTTTCGGGCGGAGGAGAGCTCCGCCTGAGAGCAATTCGCAATTATAACGGTGGGAATCCCTTAAAAATCGCCGCCGTTATTTGATTTTGCGCTGTTTTAAACGCGCTTCAGAGGACGAGCGGAAGAACCGCTCCTGCTACGCAGGCGTAGCGAATGCCTTTGCCGACGGCAATGGCGAGAAGGCTCATGAGCGGATCAATCCGGAGCCACCCCGCTGCCACGGGAATCGCGTCCCCTACGACGGGAAGCCACGCAAAAAGGAGCGCCCAGGCGCCCCAGCGCCTCACCCACAGGATGGCCTTCGTCTCCCGCTTCACCGTCGGGATGAAGCGGCCGATCACCCAGGAGGTCATGGAGCCCAGCGTATTTCCTGCCGTTGCGACGGCGAGAAGCCAGACCCAGCGCTCGGGCTGCGCGGCGAGTGCCCCGGCGAGCATCACTTCGGAGCCGCCGGGAAAGAGCGTCGCCGACACAAAGGCCGTCACGAAGAGCGCGATGTCGATGCTCTCGCTCGCAAAGAGGGCGAGCACCCATGCCGTCATGTCGCCCATCAGCGAAAGAGCGCCTTCATTTCAGCCGTGCGCTTGAGGGCCGCTTCCACAGCCTCATCCATCATCCGGTCGATATCGAGCCGGTTCATGACTTCAAGCGCCTTTGCCGTCGTGCCGCCCTTGCTCGTCACTTTTTCGCGCAGAAGCGAGAATTCCTCGCCGGACACGCGGGCAAGCTCTGCGGCGCCGTAGACCGTGCCGAGCGCGAGCGCATGAGCGCTCTCTTCGGAGAGTCCGCGCTTCAGGCCCGCCTTCTCGAGCGCCTCCATGAAGCGGAAAACATAGGCCGGACCGCTCCCGGGGATGGCACCCACGAGGTCGATCTCCGACTCATTCTTCACTTCGACGACCTCGCCCCCGGCACGGAGCACGCGAAGCGCCGCCTCGCGAAGCGATTCGTCCATCCCTTTGGGCGACCAGAGCCCGGCGATGCCGGCGCCCACCATTGCCGGGGTATTGGGCATCGCGCGCATGAGGGGGTAGCCGCCAAGCCAGCCGGAAAGAACGCCTGCTTCGATGCCGGCAGCGATCGAGAGCGCCGCGCCCTTCGGGTTCAAAAGCTTCACGATCGGCTCCACCGCCGCCTTCATGGTCTGGGGCTTCACAGCAAGGACCAGGAGGTCGCAGGCCGTAATCCAGTCGCCAGGTTCCGCATGGGTCTTCGCGCCCAGAGCTTCGAGCTTTGCGAGCTTTTCCGCGTGATGGTCCACCACGTGAACCGTCAGGTCTTCGGTCTTCTCCTTGAGAAGTCCCCCGATCAGCGCCGCGGCCATATTGCCGCCGCCCAGAAATCCTATCGTCAGCATGATTGACTCCTACATTCCAAATCAGGCTTTTTGCGCGTAATTGCGTTCGCCGAAAATGGCGCGGCCGATCCGCACCATGGTGGATCCGGCTTCAACGGCTTCGTCCATATCTGCGCTCATGCCCATGGAGAGCGTGTCGGCATGGGGATGAGATTTTTTAAATTCATTAAAAAGCTCCCGCATTGCGAGAAGCGGCTTCATGCGGGCCTCATGAGTGTCCGCAGGCGCCGGAATTGCCATCAGGCCGCGCAGCCTCACGCGGGGAAGCTTTTCGATTTCCGCGGCCAGGGCTTCGAGCGCATCGGGCTTCACGCCAGACTTAGATTCCTCGCCGTCGATATTGACTTCAATCAGGATGTTGAGAGGAGGAAGATTCGCCGGACGCTGCTCGGACAATCGCCTCGCAATGCGTTCGCGGTCAATGGACTGCACCCAGTCGAAGCGTTCGGCGACGCCGCGCGTTTTGTTGGCCTGGAGCGGCCCGATGAAATGCCATTCGAGCGCGAGTTCAGGATGGTGTTCGCGAAACCAATCCACCTTGGAGCACCCTTCCTGAGCGTAGTTTTCGCCGAATGCGCGGGCGCCGAGCTTCGCGCACTCGAAAAGCGCCTCCGCGCTGAAGGTTTTCCCTACAGCCAGAAGCGTCACGCCGCCGGCACTGCGTCCGGCCTTCTGTTCCGCCTCATGGAGCTCCTGAACAACGTGATTCCACCGGACATCCAGCCCGGGAGTCAGATCGGTCATGGCATTCCTTTAAAAATTGATTTCAAGCGGGAAAGGTTATCGCGTTCCCGTTCGCTTGCACGGAAAAGACGCGCCGCGGTTTTCCGCTATTGATTAAGGTCAAAGAACATTTCGTTCTGCCCGGAGAGATGCCCGACTTTGAGCCTTTGCGGCGATGCCGATGCCACTGTTCGGTGTGCTGCAAAGGATCACCATAAAATGATCATATGATGAAGAGATTACTCTCTCAGAGATTTACGAAGACTGCGAACGATTATCCCCGTTTTGGATGCATTTCTTCTCCGTTATGAATGCAGTGAGGATCACCCTCATATCCAATTGTTTAATTTGAATAATTACGAAAATCCACAGCATCAGGATCATCGTTGAAGATCAACGATCGATCTTGAGACATTCTTTTTCGTACACTCCTTTGACATGAAGACGCACTTTTCTCCTCGAAGGGAGGTTCCTCATGTCAATCAGCATTCATTTGAGCGCTTTCGCCGCGAAAGGCCGGGCCATCTTCTCCGCCTCAAAGTCCTCTGAAGCCAAAGGCCTCCTTGCCTGCGGGATCCGGGAGATCGACGACCTCCTCGAAGGGGGATTTCCCAAAGCCGGACTCACGGAAATCATGGTGCCTGCCTCGCGCCGGGGCGAAGTCCGGATGCTTCTCGGCGCGGTTTCTCATGCGGCTTCCGCCGTCTGGGTGCTCCCGGAGCGCGGCTTCGAGCCGTTTCTTTCTGCCTTTGAGGCCTTCGGCATCGACATGTCCCGGGAACTCTTTGTGGTGCCGCCTACGGCTGAAGAGGCTTTCGACGCGGCCGAGCTCGCGCTCTCAAGCGGCGAAGCCGAGGCCGTGGTCGCCTGGCTCCCTGCGCTCTCTCCGAGCCGGGACCGCATCCGGATGCGCCGGCTTCAGCTTGCCGCACAAACGCACGGCGCCGCACTTTTCGCGATCCGCCCGGCCGCGCTCGCCTGCCTCGCGCCCGAAGGAAACCTCAGGCTTCTTTTCCTGCCGCAGGACGCTCAGACCATCCGCATCCGGGCCATCAGGAATAACGTCTTTCTCAATACTGCAAAAGAGATTCTCCTCAACCCGTCAAAGCTTGCCGTCGGTTCACAGCCTGCGAATGTCCCCGATCGTCAGGCCTTAAAGGACGAAAGGTCCGAACGGAATAAAACAGCATCCCGCCCATTCCAGCCGAGCCTTTTCCCGGAAGCACTCCCTGCGCTCTGATCCCGCAAAATTTTCGAGCAGAAATCTTATGTCTCCGGACTTCACGCTTCTTTTTTTCCCGCAGCTTCTTCTGGCGCTCTACCCGAAGCGCTTCTCTGCCCGTGCTGCTGAACCTGCCGCCATCGCGGTCGAAGGCCGCATCGAAGCGAGGAACACCTGCGCCCACGCGCACGGGATCCGTCGGGGGATGACGGAGGAAGAAGCCCTGCTGCGACTTCCTCCTCTGCACCTGGAACGCGCCCGGGCAACCGCTGCCGCTGAACTCACGACGCTGATGCTCCTGCTTGCGCGGCGCTATTCAAAGGAAGCCCGGCTCATTCGTTCTCCCGGATCCGGTGCGGCAGCGCTTCTGCTTCGCTGCGGGAGCTCAGACGGCGAAAAAGCGCATGCGTGCTTCGAAGCGCTCGGCATGAAGAATTTTTCCGCAACCGGGTCCACTCTGATGGAAGCGCTTGATAGAGCCGTCAGTTCAGCAAAAGACGAACTGGAAGCGTTTGATACCGAAGGCCTCGTGAAGCACGCCCGTGCTTTCGGGGCAGGCGTCCAAAGCCTTCCGGAACTTAAGGAAACTCTGGCGCTGCGGGCAACGCTCGATCCGGATACGAAGCCCCTTCAGGCGGAGCGCATGGCTGCGGCCATCGGCTCATGGGCGGCGGCTGAAGCCTTCAATCGACTGACCATAGAAGTCGCTCTTCGCGATGAAGCGGGCCGGCCTATCAGACGCTTCTGGGAGCATTCGCGCGTCTTCATCTTCGACGAGGACAACCCGGAAGAGGAAACCCGGGAGCTCGCCCACTTTCTCCTCGAAGCCGCTTCCTCAACGCTTCTCGGGAGCCTCTCCCTTCAGGTTCGCGGTGAAAAAAGAATCCGGCAGACATCTTCCCTCGTCAGGAAGCTCGAGGAGCGCTTCGGCTCGAAACGCGTCTTTCAGCTCGAAAGGACGGGCAGGATGCTTCCTGAAACGCTTCAGAGGCACGTGCCCGCCGAGACGCTTCGCCCTCGGGCGCACCAGCGCCCGCCGGTCAAAAGCGAAGCCGCCGGGCTTTCCTTCCCGACGGAGATCTTTTCGGAACCTCGCGAAGTACCGCTTGACCGCGGACTTCAGCCGGTTCTCGAGGGATCGCTCGCGCTCGAACCCGAAGGCCGGGCGATGAATGGTCGAACCTACTACCGCGCCCGGAGCACTCGCGGCGAGCGCCTGTGGCTCTACCGCGAGGACGCCTCCGGAAGATGGTTCCTGCAGGGGCGATTTGCTTGATTTCTCCTTGATGCGTTACGTCATTGGCATCAGGAGCGGTTGCTAAAATTCCGCACTAAAAATCCTGCAACCGAGACCTCCTCATGCCACGGCCTGTACTGCTTCACAGCTGCTGCGCGCCCTGCTCGAGCGCCATCCTTGAATGGCTCCTTCAGCACGACTACGCCCCGACCATTTTCTACTTCAATCCGAACATCTTTCCTCAGGAGGAATACCTCGTGAGGAAAAACGAATGCCAGCGCTATGCGGCAAAGCTAGGCGTTCCTTTCGTCGACGGCGACTACGACCACGCGCTCTGGCGCGAGGCGGTGAAGGGCCTTGAGAACGAACCCGAGCGCGGCGCGCGCTGCCGCGTCTGCTTCGGCGTGCGCATGCTTGCGACCGCCCGCACCGCGAAGCGCCTCGGGATTGAATCCTTCACGACGACATTGGCCGGGAGCCGCTGGGCGGGGGCGCCCCCCGCATGAGCGCGGT
>OBXA01000061.1_pt1 | contig 92164 bp, 86 predicted proteins | sample 1538121 | NCBI WGS metagenome assembly OBXA01 (sample SAMEA2580133, study PRJEB22360) | human gut metagenome | biome: human gut; feature: human-associated habitat; material: faeces | place: Denmark | collected 2008/2010 | reverse complement strand
GCGGAACAGCGCTCCGCTCATGCGGAGCGAGTGCTCTGTTTTTGCGGAATATGCACCAAAGATGGGAGGCATAGACAGATGAAAAGACAAGTAGCATATAAGCAAGGATATAAAATTGTTATCTGTGGAAAATTTTATGAGGTGTCAGATACAAAGAGGATTTTACATTATGGAAATCTATCTCATATACCGACAGTACAAGAGGTATGGAATAAAACAATAGGAATACAGTTAGCAGAAGAGAATTATAAAGTACATAGGAATAACGCATATAGCAGATTGAGAGGAAAAGCCATTGGAGCATAAAGAATCAAATAATCATAAGTGTATCAGATTTGTTATATCTCTGATTATACTTTGCGGTTTATTTTATTTATCGTGGAGGTGGAAATTATAATGGATGGAATTTTTGAAAGTCAGGCTTTTTGTAATGGAGTTGCTGTAGGAATCAACATTTATCAGCAAAAGGTTATTATGGCATATGAAAATAATGAAGCTATTAAAATTGATGGAGAATTATATTATATCCAAAGTGGAAAGGAGCGATTGCAGGAAATGATTGATAAAATGTGTAAATAGCTTATCGTATCCTATATCGCAAAATGCGGAAATGCTTGATTTTCCTATACTTTTTTGTTTAGGAAGTACGATAACCTACCTATTCACTAGGAATTAAATAACATCGTAAAAACTTTGTAACTACAATGTAATTATAAATTGATATGCAAAATATTGAATTGTATATACAATTTGAATTTTCGCTGTAAGTACAATAGATTTTAATAATTTTTCTTGGAAAAGGCTTATCGTAAATAGAAAGCAATTTTTTAATGTAACAAGTATTATTACAACAACAAAACTACACAGGAAAGAGAGGTCAACACAATGCAAATAAACGTAGAAACAAAATTTGAAGTAGGACAGGAAGTTTTTCTTATTAAGAAACAGAAAAAAGTAATCGAGACAAAAGCTACCTGTGACATATGTTTTGGAACTGGTAGTATTTCATATAAAGGATATGACATGAGTTGTCCTAAGTGTCATGGAAATAGAAACATTGTATTAGATTCAAAAGATATGATGATATATGTAATAGAAGATTCGTGCAAAATTACTAGCTGTAGATATATGATCACCCAAAAGGAATCCTGTTTATATTACAAAATAAACGGTAGAAATGGTCTTGTTCCAGAAAATGAAATATTTGCCACACAGGAAGAAGCAGAAACCAGATGCAACGAACTTAACAAGGAGGTCACAACTAATGGCAACAGATAGACAGACACCATGTTTATATTATGTATGTGCCGGACTTTGCACCAAAGGTAGAAAAGCGGATCACGCTCATTATTGCCAGCATTGTAATAAATACAAACCGAGAGCAAGGGTAAGATATAAAAATCAGAAGAAGGAAAAGCTAGAGAAAATTAGGAAGAATGAGAGGTATTAAGATTATGGAACAACCAAAGTACAGATTTGAAGATTTACATTTACAGAGTGATAAAAACTACACAGATATAAATGATACGATAGTGGGATTTTTATTCGACAGAGATATTATTGTACCTTCTGATATTCAGATTAGATTAGAGGATATAATCAATAATATGTTAGCAGAACATTTTGCGGAAACACGGCAGGTATTATATCCATATGATTTTGAGGTATCAATCAGCATGGAGATGGACACACGAACAAATAAAGTAATTATTAGTACATATATTGTCAATGCTGATGATTTAAACTTACATACAGAAATCGACACAGATACATTGCATGATTATGGAAGGACAAAGAAGTATTTCTTTAATGAATTAGGTTGCATTGTATTAAATAGAATCGGACAGTTACAAAAGGCAGCCAATGTAAAAGGTTGGTTAGCATCATAACATTATAATAAGGAAGAAAGAGGTCACATTATGATAGATACAAATATTGAATCATTAGCAATCAAAGCGGAAATTAAGCAGAAACTTAGAGAAGAAATGGGGAATGGTATATCAGAGGATGATATGAAATTCCTTCTAAAGACATTTGATGATGTATCAAGCCGATACAGATTTTCAAGGAAAAGTAGATAGAAAAAATCGGCAAGGTATGTTATACTCATTAGGTATTAAGGGCGTGATGAACCCTTGATATACATTTTTTAATCATAGGATTACCTATAGATTGAAATTGTTTTGTTGTTGAAAAGTCATGGCTGTAACAGGTCATGGCTTTTCTGTTTTATGGAAAGAATTGTATTTGTGGAAAATCTGTAATCTGTTATAATAGGTATTACATAGAAATATAAAAAATAAGATTTGCAAAGGAGATATATGTAATACCTATAAAACGATTTTAAATCATAAATATGCAATATATAGGTACTACATATAAATAATATATATGAGTGAAAGTAAAGTATCGGATTCACAGAAACAAGCCCAGAAAAGATATGATAAGAAAATAAAGATGGTGTCAGTAAAATACACTCTTTCCGAAATGGAAGAATACACACAGCTAAAAGAATATCTGGAAAAGACTAATCAAAGTATGAACGGATTTGTTAAAGGACTGATTAGATCTTATTTTGCATCAGGGCAAGGCACGATATATGAAAGACCACTTGAAAGGAAGCTTCATAATACAAGAACATACCATAACTACAAAAATATAACTATAGATGATGTGCAACCTTTGATAGATTATTTTGGAGAAACACAAACACGGGCGTTATTATTCAAATATGAAAAAATTTTTAAAGATGCTGTTTTAGCTGAAAGAGAAGAGTATGAGGCAAAATTATTGATATGGATGGAAGGTGTTATGAAAAGAGTTGAACAAGGGAAGTTTGAGGATATGAAACAAATCGAAAAGTATTATAAGTTAAAAGATGAATTGATTGAATTGTTGAAATAGAAAAATAATCAGTATAGGTATTACATATAAGCACTATATAAAGATTTTGAAATATAAGTCTTTGTATGGTGCTTTTTTTAATTTGCACAAAAATACAAAAACAAGTGGAGAATATTATATATGAAAGGGTTGATTGCAAAACACTTCATAAAAATTTTCTCATTCTGTGGAAATCTGACAAGAGAATATTTTAATGAAAAAAATTTTGGCGATGTGGAAATTTTGCAAAAAACAATTTTCAAAAGGCGAATAAGTATATAGATGGCAGAAATGCCAATATATTTTTTAGCATTTAATGACGAGAGACAAGGAGGTGTGGAAAGTAATGACAAAGTTTGATTATGAAATTCTAATGTTACTTTGTAATCAGAATGTGGACAATCCATTAAAAGCTATGAATATTTCACAGATATTAGAAGATATTTCGGTAGTGAGAAGAAAATCATATAGTACGACATACAGACATTTACTGAGTATGGCACAACAGGGATATGTCAAATGTGGTCTTATTGATGGATTGGCAAGCACTTATTACATAAGTGAACTTGGTAGAGCTTATTGCAAATCATAAAAGAATGGAGATGAAGAAATGTGAAGGTAATTAGTTATCTGATACTTAGCTGGTTATACAGAAATGATGCAAAAAGTAAGATTATAGCAGCCACAAGAAAAATGATACTTGATGGACTTGCAGAAGAAGGAACAAGTTATTGTGACAGAACCATTCAAAACAACCTAAAACAGTTGATAGAAGATGGATATGTAAAAAACGGAATTACCAAAGGATGTGCTTATACATATTACATCACAACAAAGGGTATGAAATGGTTGAAAGATATGGAAGAGGAAGAAACGGAGGAATAATTACTATGAATAAGAAAATCAACGCAGGACTTAAAATTACAGGCATTGGATGTGGTCAGTGTGGAACACAGATTATCGCAGAAATTGAGAAGGCTGTAAATCTTCTTGATGGGGATAAATCAAATCTTTCCTTTATTGGAATCAATACAAGTACAGAAGATTTATCATCTGTAACATTATCTCACAAGATTCACATTAACAATTCAAAAGGTGCAGCTTGCGACAGGAATAAGAGTACAGAAGCATTAGCAGATGGCATTGACGAAATTCTGGAAGAATTACAGTCATACATTATCGAAGATTCCATTATTTTCATTGCATTCTCATGTGGTGGAGGCACAGGATCAGCGATAGCCCCTATCCTTAGTGGAATTTTAAAGGAAATGGGATATACAGTCGGAATGATTCCAGTATTACCAGCAGATACAGAGCCATTAAAGGTAAGAGATAATGCAAGATTGACATTCAATGAGATTGAAGAACTGAAGCCTGGTATGGGAAGTATTTTCATCCTTGATAACAATGCAAGTGACAAGATTACTGTAAATAAGGTGTTTGCATCACTATTTACAGGTATTCTTTGCATTAACAATAAATCACAGGATGGAAATATGGATCTGGCAGAAATTGAAGCTTGCTTGAAATGTCCTTCATTCTCTGTCATTACAAAGACCAATGCGATAAAGGGAACTACTGCAAATATCATTGATATTCTGAACAAGGAAAACAATATCTTTGCTAAGAGAGAAGATAAGACAGTAACTATCATGGGTATTTCAGAAGCAGTTTCCGCAAAAGACAGCAAGATAGATATTATTCAGTTGCGTAAAGAAATTGGAACAGCACCTACAGAATTTCATGGTTATCTTTCTGAATCGGAAGAGAATGTGATTATCCTTAGTGGTCTGACAATGCCATACAGTAGAGTAGATACAATGACAGAATCTATTGAGAAAGAGGCTGTAAATGTTCAAAACTCTATGAAGGCATTAACAGAAGTGCGAACTGCAAAAACATTAGATATTTTTGGACAGAAAGCAGAACCAGTTGCTACTCCATCAAAGACAAAAGGTTTATCAGCATTAGAGGCATTAAAAGCAAGAAGAATAACTAAATAAAAGAGAGAACAATATAGTGAGTAGGTTGGAAAATCCAGCCTATCTACACTAAAGAAAGGAAACATTACCGATGGCAAAAGGAAAAACAATCTGTAATGTGTGTGGACAACCATTTACAGATTTAGACGAACAGGAACATATTGGACTTCATACAAAGATTGGCTATGGAAGTCGGCACGATGGAGATACCATTGATTTGGATATTTGTTGTAGCTGCTTTGATAGTCTGATTGATAAGTTAGCAAATAAATGTATGGTGAATCCAATTCAAGAAGGATATTAAACGGAGGAATTTTTATATGGGAAAGATTTATTTTATTGCAGAAGCGAAGTATGGAGAAGAAACGATTACAAGTGATGAATTGTATTATATAGGCGATCATGGTGGAAGTATTCTGTTTGATAATATTTTCAAGATAACCGATTTAGATGAATATATGAAAGCACCGAACAGACAGGAATTTACACAGACCATTATTCCTATGGTAGAGGACTATTTTTCAGAAGAAGGAAAATTTGACAGTGTAATGATTACTGCCATAGATAAAAATACTCATATTTTCCAGTGGGGAATTGAGGTTGAAAGAGTAGATAATGAACATATCAAGTGTGATTTTATTGATTGGAAGAAAGAAAATACGGTTTTTTCATTCTACAAACAGTACAAAGTAACAAATAATGTTAAGGATGAAGCATATACCCAGTGGATTGAAGGATTTGTGAGAAGTGTTATTCATCAAGCGAACATGGTTTGTTCCGAAGTTGTTATTACGGATATAGAGGAAAGCAAACGAATTTTCCTTTTGATTGATGGAAAGGAATACAACATTAGAACATGGAGTTATAAGCCGTTAGATAAAGACAAGAATGGGAATGTTTTTTCGGAAACAGTGGTGTACACGCTGTACAAAATCATTCCAGACAAAGACGGATCACATGGAGAAGATATTATTGATGGTCAGTGCAATATCTATTGGGATGTGAAGTAGAAGGGAGAATACTATATATGAGGAGTAGAAGAAGAACAACGGCAAACAGATTATTAAAAGCTATCACAGACAATCTGGTATCAGTTACAAGTGCAGTAGTAAACCATGATGAAGGTATGAAAGAACCAATATCTGATGAAAAATTTAAGGGAGATTTGGAGTTCTATGTCAATTCGGGCATATTTGCAGATACGATTGATTTTTCGTATGAAAAAATTGCAGAAAATAAACTGCTCATTTCCATCGGAAAAGCAAGTTGTTACTGCTATGACGATATAGATGTGACTTTACAGCTTAGTGATGGTGTGGATATGGAAACTGCCACAAAACTGTTGTATGAAGATCTTAATAAAAGATTGTCGGCATAAAGAGAGAACAATATATTAGAGGTCATTCAGTTCGAATGATAAAGAAAATCACGAGATATATTCTCATTCCTACCTTATATATAGAAGAAAATCACGAAAGCGAGGAATTAAAAAATGAGAGGTACAGTTAAATTTTTTGATGGTGCAAAAGGTTGGGGATTTATCACAGATGAAAACAAAAATGATGTATTCGTACATTATTCAAATATTCAGATGGAAGGTCGCAAATCTTTAAATCAGAATGATGTTGTTGAATTTGAAATTGGAGAAGGTAAAGACGGAAGATCACAGGCAGTAAATGTAAAAAGACAACTTTCTGTTAATGAAGACGGAAGTGTTACAGCCTATGACGCTGTATCAAATCAGTAAAAATCATTCTCCGAGTGGAGAATATAGTATTAACAGAGATATTGTTACAGTGAGATGACGCAACCGACTATTGAAGCGAATAGTTATTTTCAGAACGAATAGACATTTCCCCTTTTATCAAGCTGCATAGACAGCATTGGTCGAAAGACTTCTTCAAGGAGAACGGAATTTAGTTCTCCATATATCAGTGAAGATGCTGATTACATATTGGACGGAATCACAGGCACATTGCTTTTATAGTAGTGTGCCTAGAATAAATTGAAATCGGAGGTATAAGTTATTAGTAAAATCACAGTAGTAGATTCCATTATGGGATCAGGAAAAACAAGTTGGAGCATCCAACATATAAACAAAGAGAGATTTGATAATTTTCTCTATATTACACCGTTTTTAGAAGAAGTAGAACGTATTATTGAAAATACAGATAGAGAATTTAAGCAGCCTATAAATAAAGGAAATGGTAAATTAGGAGCTATAAATGAAATGTTGGCTTGTCAAGACGATATAGCTTCAACACATGAGTTATTTAAACACCTTGATGAAGAAAGTCGAGAAAACATCAAGAATGGTCATTATACATTGATTTTGGATGAAGTATTAAATGTTGTTGAACCATACGATAATATTCGGAATGATGATATGAAACTTTTAAAAGACGGTGGTTGTGTAACTGTAGATGAGGATGGATTTGTAGTATGGAACAAGGATAAACTCAATTATGATACAAAATATAATGACATCAAAATACTTGCAGACAATAGAAGCCTTATATATATAAATCAGAAGTTGCTTTTATGGAGATATCCACCAGAAATTTTTGAACTATTCGATAAGGTGTATATACTTACATATTTGTTTGAAGCAAGTATTTTGAAAAATTATTTCGACTTGTATAAAATTGATTATGAGCAAAAGAGTATTTCTGAAAAGGATGGACAGTATAGACTCACGAATTACTATATTCCAGATACATCAGTTTTCTTAGATAAGATTAATATTTATAATGGAAAACTAAACGATAACATATATCAGAAAATTAATGGTCTTTCAGTCACTTGGTTTAGAGCAAAAATAAATCAAGATGGTATCAAGCAAATCAAAAAGAATCTATATAATTATTTTTCCAATATTATAAATGCAAAATCGAATACTATTATGTGGACAACATTTAAGGACTACAAACCAAAGTTGAAAGGTAAAGGTTATTCAAGTCAGTTTGTAAGCTATAATTGCCGATCCACAAACAAATATGCAGATACATATAATTTGGCATATTGTGTCAATGTGTATTTACATCCTGGTATAACCCAATTCTTTCTTCAAAGAGGAATTACTATGAATGAAGATTTATATGGATTATCAGAAATGATTCAATGGATATGGAGAAGTAGAATCCGCAAAGGCGAATCAATTAATATTTATATTCCAAGTATGAGAATGAGAAATTTACTATTCGATTGGATGAAAATGAATTTGCAATATCAACACAAGAAAGCAAGTTAGGAAATTGACCTTCCTAAAATTGAAAAAGAATCCAGTAAAATCAAGGGTTTGAGGGGTGTAATCGTTAAAAGGAAATAGGTAATAAAATGAAATGATTTTCGCTTGATTGGACTGGCATGTTGCGTAAGCAACTGACAGGACACATCAACGAAAAAGGCAGACAGATAAGGATTGACACCGTAGGTGGCAAGACTATCTGGCTGACTAACAGGGTGTGGGATGTTCCCACTAATATATTATGTCACAGACAGTTGGTCAATCGCTTCTACGAAGCTCATGCCCTTGCATCCGTTCTTACGAACGTCTGCAAATAAAATCAGATAGAAGAAGGAGAATATTTAAGATGAAAGTAGAAAATTTAACAGTAGGCAATATCTATTATGTTTCAGTTACAGATTATAAAGGAATAGCAACTTCTTTTAAGGTTGGGAAGTTAGTAGAAATTGTTAATAAAAGTAGTCTAATTCTTGAGGATAGAAAAGGAAAACAATTTAAGTGTGCAGTAAAAAAATTACATAAAACAGCAGATAAGGCAGTTCAGACTAAAAAAGGAAAGCAGTTAGCAAAACAGTATATGGCTGAATTGAAGCAAAAAGAGGAAGAAAGTCTGGTTGATAAGAAAATACAAAGCAGAATAAAACAGTTGGGAAAATCAATATATGTAACAATGGTAAAAAATAAATACATTGTTAAAGGTTACGAGCAATCAATATCTTTTCGTACAGTAGAAGAATTAAATGCATGGATAGATACCGAACTTGCAAAATTTGAGATTATCAAGGCAGAAATATTGAATAATGGGTATAAGCATTTATGTGTAACCTGTAAAGATGGACATAAGGAATACTACACCATTATCAATATATCATTCAAGAAATTTGAAATATTTTGTAAGCATTTCAGAGGAAACAGCAAAGACCTTGAGAATGAAAATTTATTGATGCGTGAGGATGTAAGAGGTCTTAAATTAAGGATTCATAAATAGAAGGAGATTTTATAATGGCAAATAAAAATAATGAATTTTGTTGTATGTGTGGAAGCAAAAAGGATGAAGTAGATATGTTAATAAAGGGTAAGTATGGTTACATCTGTGATAGCTGTGTATCTATAGCTAATAACATTATATATGACAATGAAGAGGAATCTATCACAAATAATATGCAGTTGGCTACACCTTCACAGATTAAAGCACATTTGGATCAGTATGTTATCGGACAGGATGAAGCAAAGAGAATACTTGCAGTTGCGGTATATAACCACTATAAGAGATTGAAACAGAATAAAAAATCAGATGTTGAGATACAGAAGTCCAATATCCTTATGATTGGTTCAACCGGGAGTGGTAAGACACTGATTGCACAAAGTTTAGCAAAATTCTTAGGTGTTCCATTTGCTATTGCTGACGCTACCTGTTTAACTGAGGCTGGATATGTCGGCGAAGATGTTGAAACCATGTTGCGTACACTCTTACAGAATGCAGACTATGACATTCAGGCAGCACAAAGAGGAATCATCTATATTGATGAGATAGATAAGATTAGTCGTAAAGGCGAGAATATGTCAATTACTCGTGATGTATCTGGTGAGGGAGTACAGCAAGCACTTCTTAAAATTATTGAAGGTACAGTATCAGAAGTGCCAGTAACAGGAAGTAGGAAACATCCGCGGGGAGAGACGGTTAAGATTGATACATCTAACATTCTATTTATTTGTGGTGGTGCATTTGATGGCATTGATAAGATTATCGACAAGGAAGACACGCATAACAGAATTGGATTTGGTGCTAATGTTTCCGATAAAAATGAATCAGTTACCGACTTGTCAAAGGTTGAGCAGCACGATCTTGTGAAATATGGTCTTATGCCAGAACTTATAGGTAGACTTCCTATTATAACCGCACTTAATCCGCTATCAGAGGAAGATTTGGTGCATATTCTCACAGAGCCTAAGAATGCGATTACAAAGCAGTACCAGGAGTTATTATCAATGGATGGTGTTAAGCTGGAATTTGAGGACAAAGCATTGAGAAAGATTGCTGAATTGGCTATTAAAAAGAAAACAGGTGCAAGAGGTCTTAGAAGTATCATTGAATCGGCTATGCAGAAAGTCATGTTTGATGTTCCTGATATGGCAAGTGCAAAGAAAGTTGTTGTAACTGCTGATTGTGTTGAAGGAAAAGCAGATGCATTAGTGTATGGTGCAAGGAATAAGAAGATTGCGTAAGTGAAACTGTTTCACTGGATACACTAAATTATAAAATGGAGAAATGGATTATGTTAAAGTTAGAAGATTTAGTAGTAGATAAAGAATTTGAAGAATTATTACCTGTTCTTACACCAGAAGAATTTAACCGATTGGAACAGAGTATTTTGAAAAATGGTATGCTCGATCCTATCAAAGTGTGGGAAGAACCAGATACCGGGAAATACATTATTATTGATGGACACAACAGATGTAAGATTTTGAAAAAGAATAATATCAGTTTGAATTATTGGGAAAATTACAAAATTATGTACGCTGATGAATTACCTACTAGGGATGATGTAAAACGTTGGATGTTAGAACAACAGTTAGGACGTAGGAATTTATCAGAAGCAGAAAAATATGAGATTGTCCAGAAATTCAAGAGTGTATTTGAACAGAAAGCGAAGAAAAATCAATCTTTAGGTGGTAAAGGTTCGGCAAATTTGCCAAAGGTTGACACACGAAAAGAGATGGCAAAGGCAACAGGTGTTTCAGAGGGGACATACCGAAAGATGGATATTGTAATGAAATCTGATAATGAAGATTTGAAACAAAAGTTGCGTGAAAAGAAAGTATCGGTTGACGCTGCATATAAGAACGTGAAGAGTACGGATCAGAAGCCTATTACGGTAAAACAACAGATTGATAGATTGGACAAGAGAATAAATGATATAGACAAAACTATTGCATCTCTACAGGCTGAAAAAGAAGAAATCATACAGAAACGTAGTTCTATATTTTATGCGTTGGATATTAAGTGCCCTGTGAAATATAGATGGATAAAATGTGGTTTCCCTTATTTTTGGGATTGTCAGATATACATTGAGAATGAAGAAAATGAAAATATATTTGGAGAGTATTCGGTTTATTATGATGAATTTCCTTCAGATTATGATATGAAAAAGATACCTGAAAAATACAAAGAAGATTTTCGTATGATTTGGAAAAAGGCACATGATGAAATTAAATCATTACAAGATGAAGTAGATAAAAAGGCAATAGAACATGACAATAAAATGAAAAATGTTATAAAGCTGATTCCAACAGATGAAGATAAGGTTATCTTGAAACAGTTTTACCGTGTACTTGCTAATACATATCATCCTGATAATAAAAAGACAGGTAATGCGGAAATGATGAAACATTTGAACGATTTAAAAGCCGTGTGGGGAATATAAAAAGAGGGTATGAACATGGAAAGAGAAAACAGTTATTCAGAATATTTTAACTAACTATGGACAGTACATCTCAAAAGAAGAGGTCGAGGCAATAGTAGATAGCGGAAAAGAGCAAGATCTTATATATGATTTGATTTATCTGAGATTATTGGTCAAAATTCGAATGATTATTTTAAAATTGACGATTAGATATTTCTAATCGCCAATATAGAGTGTTATTCAAATATATTATCTTTAATCTGATTGATTTTTGTAGAAAGATTTGGATTTTGTTGTGATAGTTCATCTAATCTATTCATTGTATCTTCTGGAGAATAAGGAAGCTGATCAAAAATTATATCTCCAAAAGTACATGGATATGGTGGATTTGTCTTAATACCATAGCTACATGCTTCGTGACAAACTTGAATAAAATCAAATTTGCTAGCTTTTTCAATTGAATGCTGACTGTTATGCCCCCATTCAATTCTGAAATTTGGATATGCGATTTCTTTACCACATACATCACAAATAAAAGATTTTTTAAATTTAGGCATGTATATTATCCTCCTTGATATATAGTTTGTCTATTAATATATCATATTGTGGGAATAAACACAAACATAAAATGGTATGAAGAGGTTTTTAAAAATTGCAAAACTTAATGCTGCTAACAGTTCATATGGTGGAAATTATTTTTTTAAGTTTGCATTGTGTGATAAAAGCAAATGAAATCAGACTTTCATATTAGGTGGTAAATGTACATTGAAAATTGAATATTGGAGGTTGGTATGGTATAATGATTATATAAAAAATTTGAGGAGAAAAATATTATGAATTTTATTATAATTCTCGTAACATCACTTATTGTTTTTGCAATCTTTAGATTGTTTTTTGTTGGATTGTTTTGGGTACTGAACAAAATATTTAAAACTCCTGAAAATAGCATAAAGTTTGATTTGGGATTGTCAATTGGTTTTTATCTTATGTATATTCAGGGTTTTTTGGGAGCCGTACAAGGTGTTTCGGATAATAATAAATTGAGCAATGTTGAGTGGTATTTTGTACTTACATTTATTGGAATTATATCGATACTTTGGTGTTATTTTAGTTGGGAGTTCAAATTTAAGGCAAAACCACAGTTTGCAAAATATAATATACAAATGATTATAAAAAAGATAATTGTTTTTTCTTTAGTTATGATATTTGTTTTATGGCAAGGATATATTCAGTTGGATAAAAAATTTGGTGGTAATTCAAATGGGGAAAAAGAAATGTTAATGTCATTGGCAAGTACAACTATAGTTTCAGGTATTATTGCTTTTGATAGAGTATTAAATCAAATAAGTAATTATTTTAAAGAAAAGAATAAATAATAACAAGATAGTTTTGATACCAACCATCAATATTCGGTGGTTGGTATTTTTTTACGCAAAATCAGAGATAAAACGGAGAATATTATATATGTAAGGATAAAATACGATTGGAGATGATTATTATAAGCGAGAATACAAACAATAGACAAAGGAAAGCACATTTGGTTTATATTAACAGGGTGAAAATGACAGAGTTGAATGACAATGGTGAGTATAAATTTGTGCCTGTTGTCAAAGATTCTGAAGGCAAGAAAGTATATCGGTGTAAACTGGATGAAAAAAAGAAAGTAAAATATGATAAATCCGTAGAGAATAAAATTAAACGAGACAGAAGAAATCATATGATATTAACGGCAGAATCGGAATTGATTCGAATCATCAAACATCTTTCTGAAGATAATGAGATTGTAAAAGAAAGGGATTACATTCCTGATGTTTTATCTTTAAAAGTTGGAAGATCCTATACAGCTTATAAAGAAAAAATGACAAAAACAGGAATGATTGTCACATACAATGGAATCAAATATAAGAGAATTATTGTATCTTCCAGTCATAGCAGGACACAGAAAGCAATGCTTGTATCTGTAGATGTGTGGGAAAAGGCATTGGATATTTTACTCTGTGGTCTTGATAGAAATATAAAGTACAAGTTTATGTCAAAATGGAATTCATATATTGGATTGGCTGCAACAGACAGTATTCCAGTATCAATGCCGAATATTGTTGTTATTGATGATAAGGAAATCTTTCAAAAAGCAAAAGTAGATGTTGTGTTGGAAACAGACACAGAGGATGAAAACGGCAATATAAGCAGAAAATTTGAAGTAGAAAATGATAGAGAAGAAGATATATCTATAAATTTGTTTGATGGTGCAGGACTTGTAACTGTTGAAAAAGCAGGGCAGTGGAGCAAGGAATTGAATCTCGATTATATACCGGCATCTTTCCAGTTTCGATGCATTCCATGTTTAAAAGGAAAACTTTATACAATGCCTGTGACCGAGTTCGCAAATACAATTGGATCAAGTACCATTATTGATATTAAGGGTAAAAAATGGGATTTGTTTAATGACAAGATTGATTGTATTTTAACGAAAAGTCAGTTTAAGTTCCATGATTTGTATGATTCTATTGAGAATTGGAAAGAGTGTTTTGAAAAAGAGGTTTATGGATATAAGAGGACATTTAATATTTCTTCTTATGATGAAAAATTGTCAGAATTGAAGAAAACAACAGTTATGGCATATCAGCCATTACAGACATCAAGTTATACAGACGATGAAATAAAAAAATTGTGTGATGCTACAGTTGATGGATATATAAATGCGTGCAGTAGTGTTGAAGGATTTTTAAAATATCGTGGAATTATCAGTGATCAAGATGAAAATGATGATATTGAATGGAGTAAGTTCCCAGCGTATTATCAGGCATTGTATTATAAGCATTCATTATTTAATGATGAATTTGTTCAAAAGAAGATAAAACAAGATCTGAAATCTGGAAAAGAACGTGTCTATGTGGGAAAAATTATTGTAAGCGGAAATTATCAGACATTGACACCAGATTTGTATGCCTTGATGCAACATGCTTTCGGATTGGAAGTAACCGGATTGTTACATGGAAACGAAGTTTATTCTACTTATTGGAATTATAATTTGTATGATACACCTTGGATTGATATTATTCGCTCACCACATATTGCAAATGAACATTGTCCCGTACAAGTTGTCACGAGTGAAGAAATGGAAAAATGGTTCCGATATCAGAAAACCGGAATTATTCTTAGTGTATTTGAAAATACTATTGCTTTGAAGCTTAATTCAGCGGATTTTGACGGTGATCATGTTCTTACAACGGACAATAGAGTTATTTGTGAAGCAGCCAGAAGAAACAACGCCAATACAATTCATCATATTAAAACTGATAAACGAAAGTCTGCTAATGGAGTGAAAAAAGTTGATGTTGGTGATGTAGATACTATTATAGAATGCGATCATAAAGGATATAAAAATAACATTGGTAGTGTCATCAATCCAATATCAGAACTTTGGTCTTTGGAACAGACAGAAGATGTTCAAAATTATATAAAGATTATGAGCATAGTTGGATCAATTACGATTGATTATGCGAAACATGGTGAAGAAGCTGAAATGCCAAGTGAAATAAAGGCTTTATTAAAAGAGCATAAAAAACCATATTTTATGAAATATCTTAGATCATTTAGAAAGAAACGCAGTATGGAAAAGGAAATGAAAACTAACGCTGCATTGGTTGGGGAGAAAGATGAAAATTTATTTGATGATTCTGATTGTACCATGAACATGATTTGTCATTACATGGAAAGTCAGATTGCAAAGAAAAAATCATCTATACAAGTAAAACAACCGTTTGACGTAACTACTTTAATGTCAAGTGTCCCGGATGTTACATCAAATAAATATAAGGAAATAAAAGACTATTTGGTTGATGCACAAGAGGAATTTGCAGATATTTCCAATGAAAATTATTATGATGCCGACTTTTGTATGTCCGGCGATACAGAACGTGACCAAAAATATATAGCATTATATGATAAGGTAAGGGCTGATTTGTTAGAAATTAAGCCGAAAGTTTCAGAGCTGGTGGATATACTTCTTGAAATATATTATACAGATAAAGGATTTATGAAACGTTATAAAGATAAGTCTATTCTGTGGGGCTGCTTTGGTGAACAGCTTATTGAACGATGCAAAGGTAACTTCAATAGTGATATAGATGAAGAACAATTTACAAAATTGAAGAAGCGTAGAGAAAAGGCAGTAAAGAGCATAAATGCATTAAAAGAGTATAGAGACAAGAATTTCTTGATTTCTGAATTTGAAACAGAAGTTGCCAAGGAAAAATCTATAGACATTTATTCAGAGGATATTTCATGGATCAAAAATCAGATTACAACAAAAGAAAAATATAGTGTTGAGGCAAGAAAATTGTTATTGGCATTATTTTATGCTTGCAGAAAAACTAATAGTTTTGATGTGAAATTGTATCAAAGTCAAAATAATAGGCTGAACAGATCGAGTCTTTGCAGACTGGTAAAGATAGATAGAAAACATCTTGACTCGATTTTGAATATGCTACAAGATCATAAGATAATTGAATTGCAAGTAGATAAAAACAATCATTTGTGTATACATATGTTAAATATGCCGAAAAATGGGACGAAAGTCATTAAGAAAAATATTGAATATCAACATCTATATGCTGTCGCAAATGATAAATTCAGGGAGAAAGTTATAAAAAACGTAGATAAAAATTGTGCATAAATACCATAAAATGTTGAAAATAAAAGGGAAAAGTATGTAAGTGTGATAAAAACTGACAAATCATACTTAGGAAGAAAAGTATTTCTTCCAAATAATTATTTAAAGAATTGGAGAAAGACTATGAATCAAAAAGAGTTAAGAAATAAATTGATTACAGTAGTTGATTCTGGTCTTAGTGCCAGAGCTATTGCAGATCATGCTAAAATTTCGTATGACGTTTTGGCAAAGTATAAGCAGGGGAAAATGTACCTTATTCCATCCGATGCGGATAAATTGGAAAAGTATTTATCGTTGGTACAGATTCCAACAGAGATTTAGTAATACACTACTTATGCACTTCAAATTGATACTGCGTGTCAATTCCTGTATATCATCTATGAAAGATGCGTGTATATACTTGTAATACGGAGTGAAAAAACTCCGCACGATAATGACATTCTTTTTGAATGATTATTATATATTTGAATATCATACTAGATGGCATGAATTTTGGATTCGTGCCACGATAATAACGATTGCTGCCTTGAGCAAGTAGTAGTTTTTATTATATATTGCTGATATACTGTCTTCAAACAACAGTGTGTCAGTAGAGTACCAAAAGTATTCAAAACAATTACAATGATTGAGCGGACAGGCTGACTTCAAACTAGGTCTGTCTGCGAAAAACAGAAAAAAGTAGTATTCTGTCAATTATTGGTATATAATAGAAATATAATACTAATGAATGGGGAATACTATGGCAAGAAAAATAGATAATAAATATGAAAATATGTTTAGATGGATGTCTAATAAATTAAGAATTCAAGATAGATTCAACAGAAACGATCAAAGTCACGTAAAATATCCAAGAGGAGCAATTTATGCTTGTTATTTTGGCGAAAATATTGGACATGAAAAGAGCAGACTTGAAGCAAGACCTTGTGTTATTGTCTCTAATAATCGTATAAATTATAGTGCAACGAATATAGTTGTTATACCTTTAACTAAGGAAATAAAGTATAAAAATGATAAAACAAAAACAGAATTAAAATATGAATGGCATTATGTTCTGAAAAAATCAAAATACAATAAACTCAATTATGATTCGGCTGTACAGTGCGAAGATATCCGATGTGTATCTAAAGCCAGAATGGGAAGGTATATTTGCAAAATAGACGTTGATGATATGGATGAAATAAGAAAAAGAATAAAAAAGGCTTTACAAATATGAGAAAATAACATATACTATGTATTAGCAAAGATATTTTTATTTTACTCATCTTCTATTTCTGATTGTACCTATAGGCAATCTGCTTTACAGTTATTCTCAAGAGATAGTTGTTCGTGAGTCTATGATTAATTTGATTTGGGATGGCATAATCCCACACTATGATATTTATTTTTGTTATTAGAAGAGACATCAATTATGGTGTCTCTTTTAATATGCACGAATTCATTTATAGAAGCCAGTGTGATTGATTTTGCACTGGTTATTATTTTGTCAATAAAACTAGATATATCAAGAGAGGAGGAACAAGGGTGACACAGGCAGAATTACGGAGCTTTTATAAAAAGAGGCTTGAACGAGAGAAGCAAACATACATTTCAAAAATGGTCAAGATTGATCCAAGCATTTTATCAAAATTCAAAACAGGGAAAATTGATTTGTACCCTGATCTATTTTCGAGATTAGAAGCCTATCTCACAAATTCATAAAATTCAATTCAAATATATCTCAGACGAAAAGCCACAATCTGATTATTCAATCAAATATTCCATGAGGGAAAACTATGAAACTTAATAAGAATGACAGAATCAAGTACGATGATTTTATTTATGCGGTTGTAGCAGTTATATGGTCAACCGTTTATTTGCGTGCAATAGAAGATGGCACAACGAATTATGATTACGAAATCAATGAAGTTTACAAGACATACAGAGACGTGGAGTTTCTGGGAAAGAAGGTTAGTTAATGGAAAAAAATAAATATACATACGAAGATGTGTTCAATGCGCTTAATAGTATGGACGAGGAAAAGAGAGAGCTTTTGATTGAAAGAACAGATACGTATGAACTATTGAATCTGCTAAATTCGGAAGATGTATTTGAAGCGACATTAGAGAATGTGGATGGTTATATTGCGAGATATCAGCTTTGGCAATCGTATTTGTTAGAATTAAAGACAAGACTTGTCACAGGTGAATATAGGACAACAGGTGCTATTGATAAGGATACAATTTCTGAAAAATATGCTGCTTTAGATGATGATGAAAAGAAATATATTGTTTTGAATCTGATGAATAATCCAGATTTTCAGAAGAAGTGTTGTGAAATTTTGTGTTGTGACATGAAAAGATGTATTAACGATGATGCAACTTTAAAGGCTTTAGACCAGTTATTTGGTGTGAGCAAGTATTTTGACAGACTTATCAGTGCTGGTATTGGCTGTGACCATGAGTATAGGATTGAGTAATGAAAAAGAATTTTAAAGAATGGGATGATTTGATGAACGACATTAAATCTGATATTGATGATGTGCTTTCCAAGGAAGTATTTGACGAGGTTCGAGATATTGAGATCGAGCATATACAATTAGATGTGTTCAATCAATATACACCTGAAATTTACGGAAGAAGATCCAATGGCGGCATCAATGATCCTAGAAATATAGTCGGATATGAGAAAAATATGCATTTATCAGTGGTTAATGAAGCACAGTTCAATGACGGTTATGGAACATATAATCATGGTTATGGATTACCGCAGTTGATAAATGACGGAAATAGCAGAAATGGATTTTTCTATGATTATCCCGGAGTATTCAATGCACCAAGACCATTTATTGATAATGCAAAATATGAGGTAGAACGATCAAAGCGTGTAGATGATACCTTCGAAAAAGGAATGAAAAGAAGGGGCAATGATATAAAATAACGGAAGGAGTGAAGAAATGTCGAAACAAATAGATATTGATGTAAATTTGCGTGACGAAAAAGCCAAAGAAGATTTACAAAAGTTACAAAATGGTAAATATAATGTAAATTTGAATGTGAATGGAAGCGGAACTGATAAAACAACACAGAAAATTCAAAGACTTGCAAATGAAGCGAAAAACACACAATCGGCATTTGATAAATTAAAGAATACAATTGGAGGAGTATTTTCTGGGAAAAGTCTTGCATTTACGGCATATTTGACAGCTATGAATGAAATTAGAAAAGCTGCCAATGGTGCGAAAGCTGAAATTAAAGACTTAGATCAGTCTATTACAGATTTGTCAGTCGCTATGGGACAAGGACGTAGTGCTGCGTTTGACTATTTAAAACAGTTAAATCAACAGGCACAGTCGATTGGTGCAACAACAAAAGAGGTTGCTGATTCTGCCGATTCTTGGCTGAGACAGGGAAAATCTGCAAAGGAAGCAGGGGAATTGGTATACGATTCAATGATGCTTTCAAAGTTAGGACAGATTCAAAGTGCGGATGCAAGTAAATATTTAACATCTGCATTGAATGGTTACAAGAAAAGTGCATCTGAAGCAATTGACGTAGTTGATAAATTAACGGCTGTTGATATGCAGTCTGCATCTGATGCTGGTGGACTTGCTGAATCAATGTCTAAAACTGCATCTGCTGCTGATATGGCAGGAGTCAGCATGGACAAACTTATCGGCATGATTGCTAGTGTTAAAGAAGTCACACAGGACAGTGATGAGAGCGTGGGTAATATGTTTAAGTCTGTATTCTCACGAATGAATCAAATTAAGGCAGGAAAATTTGTTGATTCTGATACAGGAGAGAGCCTGAATGATACGGAAAAGGTGCTAAATAAAGTTGGTATTGCAATGCGTGATACCAATAATCAATTCATTAGTAGTGAAAAGATTATGGATGAAGTTGGTGCTAAATGGAGCAGTTTTGATAGCACAACACAGAGAGCAGTGGCAACCGCTATGGCTGGAACTTATCAATATAATAAATTGATAGCCTTATTTAACAATTATTCAAAAGCATTAGATTATACGAAAACAAGTGCGGAATCTGCTGGAACTGCTATTGAAAAGTTCAATTCTTCTTATAAAGAGAGTTTGGAAGCAAAGACAAATTCATTACAGGCTTCATTTGAATCAATGCTTATGAATTCTGATATGAATAAGGTATATGCTGGTATCATTGAAGCCACAAATGCATTGGTCAAATTTATTGATAAAACAGGTGCGTTGAAGGGTGTATTATCTGGATTAGCTGTTGGTGGTGCAATTAAAGCATTTACAATAATTAAAACAGCAACCAATGAAGCTTACATCAATTTGAACAAATTCAAAAATGCTTTGGATATTGTTGGAAAAACAAGGGTTTCCACTAATAATTTTGACAGATTACTTTCATTAACAAGTGGTCTTTCTATGAGTCAATTGAAACTTGTGGTATCTTCTAAGGCTTTGACACAGGCACAGAGAAAGCAACTTTTGATGACTGCCGGATTATCTGCGGAAGAAGCCGAACTTCAGTTGAAAAACTGGAATCTTATAAGATCAAACACGGGACTTACTGCGTCAACAACTTCTTTGAAAAATGCTTTTTCTGGTCTATGGACGATGATGAAGGCTAATCCGATTGCTGTTGTTACAACGGTTTTAACGGCTGGCATGGCAATATGGCAGAAATATAAACAATCAATAGAAGAAGCGGTATCTTCCGCAAGCGAAGCATCTGACACCTATAAAAACCAATCACAAACCATTGAAGAGATGGTATCAAAGTATCAGAATTTACAAAAACAGTTACTTGATGCAAAAGGGGACAAAAAGAAGACTGCCAGTGTAAAAGAGCAGTTGTTGGAATTGCAGCAGCAGTTGAATGAGCAGTTCGGTGACGAATATGGTAAATTAAATCTGGTCACAGATGCTTATAAGGATCAAACAAATGCAATCAAAGCGTATAATAAGGAAGCTGCAAACACCTTATTGAATGATAATCGCAAAGGAATTGAAGAAGCAACAAAACAAATGACGGAGAATAAAACCTATTCTCTTGGTACAATGAATGGTTTGCTTGATGCGGATGAATTGCCAATACGTGAAAAGATAAAGAAACTTGCAGAGGATAATAATATTGATTTTTCACATAATGGTTTTGAATTTACCGGAAATGCGGAAGAGGCTCAAAAAGCAATAAATGCTTTTATGAATTCTTTAAAAGAATTGCAGAAGCAATCAGGCAATACATCCGATACAATGAGTGGTATTTTTGATGGGTTATTGGATAGTTCCGGTGAAGCACTTAGTAAAGCAAATAATATTACTTCAAAATATAAAGAAATATATCAACAGGCACAATTAGCTGAGATCGCTACAGATGATAAATTATCTTCTGAATATGATACTATGACAGAAGCGGTCGAAAAGTATAATAATGCTATCTCAAATTCTAAAAATCCATATGATGACCAAAACGTTGAGTCAGCATATGAGAATCTACAAAAAATCAAGCAGAAAATCTCTGATAATTCCGAATGGAAAAAGTACAAAGATATTATAGATCAGACATTCGATGATGCAGATACTAAATCTTATAGTTTTTACATTGCATTAAAAAATAATAAAAATGGTGTAAATGATTTAGCGAATCAATTAAAAGGATTGTCTGTAACAGACGTTAAATCTATGATTGATGATGGAAATAATGGAGATGCCTTTGACCAGATAAACGAGAAAGCAAGTAAATTTGGTTTGTCAGCAGAGGATGTTATTTCTATTTTGCAACAGTTGGGAATCATTATTGAAAATGTTGAATCTAAAACGGATACGGCAACTACAGCATTAGTATCTTTTGACGAAGTATGGCTCAATCTCAAAAACACAGACGATTCCGATTTAAAAGGTGCAGCAGATGACCTTCTTGACCTTGCAGATGCAGGACAATTAACAGGAAACGCACTTGAAGGTTTGGCTGGTGGTCAGCAGTTGATGAATGAAACAGGTTTATCAGCAGAGGCACTTGCACAGAAAATTAACGGTCTTGTAAACGCTTCTACGCAACTCTCTTCTATGTCTGCACAGATTTCTAAAATGTCAGATATGCTTGCTGACAAGAAGAATGGTACAGTTGCATCCGCTTCTGACTTAGCAGGATTTGACGTATCTGTTAGAGGACTCGAATCATGGGATAAGTTTGAAGAAGTAATGGGTAGTTCTGAATCTAGCATGGATCAGTGCCAGAAAGCAGCAAATGCCCTTGCAACTGAGTGGGTAAACAGTGAAAACTTCTTGGCAAACCTTACTGATGCAAATAAACAATATTATATTACTCAGTTAGATCAGATGGGTGTTGAAAACGCATCCGCTGTTGTTGAACAGGCTCTTGCAAATAAACGGGCAGAAGAAGCTGCACAGACAGAATACAACACTACAGCAACAGAATATAATACGAAAGCTAAAACAGAAAACGAGAAAGTCACAACTGATTTAACAGATGCAACCCCAAAAGAAGTTGCAGAAATTCTCGCAGAAGCAAGTGCGTCTAAGGCAGCAAAAAAATCTATTGCAGAACTTTATTTGTCAAAATTAGATATTAACAACACTAAAATCAACACAAAGGATGATGTTAATAATATTGTTGCTATTGCGAAAGCGGCAGGTGTTTCTAAACAATATATAAGTCAATTACAAAGTGCTTTAGACAAATTGGTTAATGGTAACACCTATTCCAATGGAACAAAATTTTCAGATCTACAGTTTGCAATGACTTCTGGAAAGATTGATTATTCAAGTGGTCTTCCTACAATAGATGAACTTAAAAAGAAAGGCACACAACAACAAGCAAAGAAAAGTGCTGAAGATATTGTAAAACAAATAAATGACAGTTTTACAGAAATCAAAATGCCTGATATTAAAATCAAGCCGACTGGTTCATCAAGTTATAAATCTCCGTCATCAAAAAAATCCAAATCTAAATCTAAAACAAAATCCGATGCTGCCGAGGTGTTTGATTTTATTGAGATTAAACTTAACAATCTTACAGATAAGGCATCTAAGGCAAAAGATAAGATTGATGATCTTCTCACATTCGGTCGGAAGAAAAATCAAACCCAAAAAGCTATCGAAGCTACAACAAAGGCTATTACTGCACAGGAAAAGGCATATAAGAAATATATGTCTTATGCCAATAAGGCTGCGAAAAAACAGAATAGCAAAAAGACAACCTCCTCATCTTCTTCTACAGGTGGAAACTCTTTGTATGATGAGGCTACAAATTATCTTGGTTTGAAATATGTTTGGGGTGGCGCAAGTCTTACAAGTGGTGCTGACTGTTCTGGTTTTACTCAGCAGATTTACAAAAAGTTTGGTGTAAGTTTACCACATCATGCGGCTGACCAGGCTAAGATGGGAACAAAAATCACATCGAAGAAAAATTTGCAAGCTGGTGACTTAGTATTCTTTGGAAGCAAGAACAACATCACACATGTAGGTATTTATGGTGGAGACGGTAAGTTTATTGAATCCCCTCATACTGGCGCATCTGTAAGAGTTTCCAAGCTTTCATCTCGTAAGGATTTTGTATCTGGTTCACGTTTTAGCAAAATCAACAATGCAACATCTACATCTTCTAGCAGCGGAAAGAATGTAAAAAAGATAAAAGGTGTATCATCCAAGACACTTGACCATTATAAGAAACTTATCCGTGAAGGAACACTTGGTTCAGATGGTATCGCTTCTATTAAGAATGAAAACCTGAAAAATGCATTAAAGGATTATCAGACCTATTATGAGAAAGCAAAAGCTTGCAAGGAACAGGTTGCCAGTCTTACGGATCAGTTAAAGGATTTATATGAGACTTTAGCGAACAACCCGATTGACAGTGCTTCTGATAAGATTGAAAAACTTGGAACAAAGATGGATATTCTGAATGCCAAGGTAGGTAATCTTACATTTAATCCAACAAAGAAAATCGGTACGTCTGATATTGATGGTCTATATAAACAGATTATTAAAAACTACAATAGCCAGTTGTCAGCTTCAAAAACTGCTTATACTGGTGCAACAAAGAGTTATAAATCCAATAAGAGTTCTCTTACAAAGTCTCTTAAAAAAACAAAAGCTAAAAACATTGGTCTTACTCAAAAGGAATTTAATTCTATTAAGAGTAATTTAAAATCCAATAAGTCAATTTCGTATAATCTTATTAACAAGATTGAAAATGACACTCTTAGGAAAAAGTGCATAGCACATAATGAATATCTTCTTGCAAAGAATACCGCAACTGATAATTATAATCAAGCCAAAGAGGATCATACCTCTAATGTGCGTCAGGTTAGGAAAGATCGCTTTGATGATGTACAGAAACGGTACGACAATAAAGCTGGGCTGATTGAGCAGAGAAAGAACGCTGTCTCCAATTCTCTTAATATAGCTGAAGCAAAAGGTCAGTTGATTGGTAAGGCTTACTATACACGTCAGGCAGATGCCGTCAAATCTGACATGAAGCTTAAACAAGAAGAAGCTGGAAAACTTGCGAAGAAATTATCTACGATTAAGTTTGGTAGCGATGAATGGTATGAAGCACAAGAAACTTTAAATGGTGTCTATGAATCTATTCAACAGGACGAGCAGGAACTTGCGGAGTTTCAAAAGTCTATCAATGAGTTGAAGTTTGACCGTTTCGACGAATTACTTAATAAGCTTGGAGACATCACAGACGAGACAGATTTCTTAATTGACATGCTTGATTCTGATAATCTATTTGACAGTGATACAGGAATGATTACGCAGGATGGTATTACTGCTATAGGGTTGACTGCACAGAATTATGATACATATCTTGCTGAGGCTCAGAAGTACAAAGATGCTATTGCTGATTTGAACGAGATGTATAATGAAGGTAACGGTACAATTGGTTACAATGATTATATTTCTAAACTTCGTGAATATCAGCAAGGTCAACGTGATTCTATTAAGTCTGCAAATGAAGCGAAGAAGTCGTTAGTTGCTTATGTAAAGCAAGGATTAGATGCGCAGAATGATGCTTTGGAAGAAGCAATTTCGAAGAAAAAGGAATTGTTAGAAACAGACAAGTCTTTAAAAGAGTGGAATGATAAGTTAGCTGATTCTAATAAAAATATCGCTAAGTTAGAAAAGCAGATTGCGGCTTTGGAAGGCGACGATTCTGAAGAAAATCGGAAGAAATTACAACAACTTAAATCCGATCTTCAAGACGCACAGAAAGATAGATCGGACATGTTGTACGATCATTCTGTTTCCGATCAGGAAGATGCTCTTGATAAAATGCTTGAAAACAGCAAAAAGCAAGCAGGGGATTATTTAAAGGATACCAATAAGGTATTCTCCGATGCACTCACATATGTTAATGCTAACTCTTCACAGGTTGCATCTAATATTGAGAAAATTGCAAAGGATACTGGATATGATATATCTTCGTACATTGTGAATGCTTGGGAAAAGGGTGGAAACGCTGTGGGTGATTATGCAAGCACATTATCGTCTAATGTGCCTGGTATTACAGCACAACTTAGTTTGATTGCGTCTTCATGGCAATCTATTTGTGATGCTGCTGACAGAGCCGCTGAAGCAAGTGCCAAGTATGCAGAGACAAAAGTTACAGACACACAAGGTATTGGATCATCAAACGATTCAGGAACTTCAAGCGGAAACGGTTCTGGTTCTTCAGGAAGCAATGATGCTGATAAACAACAGGAATTTAATAAACTCAGAAAGAAAGCAAGTGATATTACAGAATGGATATCTAAGCATTCAGCATCGGCAAAACACAAGAAATCGTATTACGGTGCTCTTAATCAGTATCTTTATGATAAACAGCATAAACAAGTTCTTAGTATAGCTAATGAAGTTGCCCTTGCGAAGAAACTTGGTGTATCTGTAAAAAGTGATTTGTCTGGTAAAAACGATAGAGAGAAAATTACTTCAGCTCTCAAGAAACTTATAAAAGACGCTTCGTTCTCAACTGGCGGTGTGATTAAGGATCTTGTTAAACTTTCTGGTGAAGATGGTATTAGTTTCTTACAACGTGGCGAAGCTGTACTTTCTAAGGAACAGACGCAAGCATTGTTGAATTTTAAGCCTGTTATTCCACAGATTGATTCTATTATTGGCAATCTGAAGAACATTCCTATTGAGAGAGTTTCATCACAATCTCCTACTTATCAAATCGACAACAGAACGATTGTTGAAGGCGTTGCCACCGACCAGATTGTTAAGCAGATGGAAGGTGTCGCTCAGAAACAGGCTGAAAATGTTGTAAGAAAGATTAACCAAGCTACTTATGCTAAAGGTACAAGATATAGATAAAAATATGGGGTGTGGCTTATGCTGCACTCCTATGCGAATGATTTTGTATGTTGTTGTAGTATTCTGTCAATTATTGGTATATAATGGAAATGTAGTTATAATATTGATGATTGGTGGAGGTATTATACATGAAAAGCGAGATTAAAGTGAATGATGATGTAAAAGTAATAAGTTATGGCCAATGGGAAATAGACAAGGATATATCTATTGATTGTTATGTTACAGAAGACGGTCAACGCCTTTTGTCTCTAAGAGGAACTGCAAGAGCAATGGGATTATCTGGTAGTGGATCTGTTGCATTATTAAGAAACTTGAATTCCAATTATTTACAGCCATATCTTTCTGCCGATTTGAAAGAATGGGTGAGAAAAGGAAATAACAATGAATTGTATAAAATCAAAGGATATAGAGTATCTTTTGTACCATTTGATGCAACATTATTTGTTGACGTATGTAAGGCATACATTTCTGCAAAAAATGATGGTATTTTCAGTGGAGATGGTTGGGAAAAACAATCCGAATTGGCTGACAAATTATTAGCTATAATGTCAGCTTTTGCAAAGACTGGTATTGTTGCTTTAATTGATGAAGTAACTGGTTATCAGGAACTTAGAAAGAAAGATGAATTACAAAAATTATTAGCTGAATTTGTAAGAAAAGAATATCTCCCTTGGACAAAAAGATTTCCAAATGAATTTTATGAAGAAATGTATAGATTAAAAAATTGGGATTACAATGGAAATGCTAGAACACCATTGGTAGGAAAATTAACAAATTATTTAGTTTATGATTTAATGCCAGATGGAGTCCTGGAAGAATTACAAAAAAGAAATCCAGTTGACGAAAAAATACATCGAAGAAGATATAAACATCATCAATTCTTGACGGAAACAACAGGTATTGATTATTTGGATAAACATTTAGTTTCGTTAATAAATATGATGAGAGCATTTGATACATGGGATGATTTTGACAAAGCATTTAGAAAATCATTTGGATTAGATAAAAATGACGTGGTCACTAAATAGGGTGATTTTTATATAAAAATTGCCGAAAACGTTGAAAAACAAGGGTTTTTAAATGGTCCATATATTTAACATTACTAAAGTGAAGGGCAAGAGCTAACAACTCCTGCTCTTTTATTATGCATAAATTTATGGAGAGGATGTAATAGTTCTCTCCTATTTTAATGGAGGAAAACGTATGTCAGAAGTGACTAATGAAAGAAAAGTAAGTATTCTTGAAAAACTGCTTCTTGAACGTGATGAACAGATTCGAAAGTTGCAGGAGGAAAACACTGAATTAGAGAAAGAAATTGAAAGTTTTGGAAGTGATATTCAGGAATTACAAGATATTATTTCTGAGACACAGAAATTGAATAAAGAGTTTTCTGGCACAAACAGAGAAATGAAAAAACTCAAAAAGAAATATGAAAAAGAAATGAAGAAAATGATGTAACATTTAGATGATAGGACTTGGCATAATGTTGAGTCCTATATAATATTGAAAATTGAACATGAAAAATATCGACATTACATTGGTTATCTTGTAGTGCCGTTTTATTTTGAAAAAATTGTGGAATGGAGCGTGATTATTATAGATAGTGCAGAACAAGAAGAAAAAACAAATTGTGTAATACCGATTTGGAAGAAGTACACATTATCTGTTCAAGAAGCAGCAGAATATTTTGGATTTAGTGATAAAAAGATTAGAAAGATTGTTGATGAACACGAAAACGACAACTTTATTTTGTGGAATGGTACAAGACCACGCATAAAACGACAGTTATTTGAAAAGTTTGTAGATGAGAAATTGACAGCCATTTAGTGCTGATTATATAGGTTTTTTAATAGATTTTGAGCCTTGGTTATGATATATTAAGAAGTATCATACCGAGGCTCTTCTGTATGAAAGGAGAGATACGGATTGTCAGAAATTAGAAGAGACAACAAAGGTCGTAAGTTAGCGACTGGGGAGAGCCAGGATAAAGATGGAAGATACCGGTATAAATATAATGATTCATTTGGAAAGAGAAAATCAGTATATAGTTGGAGATTGACTGAATCTGATCCATACCCAAAGGGGAAACGAAAAGATATTTCTCTTAGAGAAAAAGAGAAGGTTATTGAGAAAGCATTAAGTGATGCAGTTTCTACTAATGGTGGAGATATGACGGTATTAGAATTGGTACAGAGATATATTAGTCAAAAACGAGGTGTAAAACATAATACACAGGCGAATTATAACTTTGTTATCAATGTGATTAAGAAAGAAGAATTTGGAGCAAAACGAATTGATACAATTAAATTGTCAGATGCTAAAGCATGGTTGATTAAATTACAGGATGATGGCAGAGGATATAGCAGTATTCATTCTATCAGAGGTGTTGTAAGACCAGCTTTTCAAATGGCAGTTGATGATGATTTGATAAGAAAGAATCCGTTTGAGTTCCAACTTGCAACGGTAGTTGTGAATGATAGTGTAACAAGAGAAGCTATTACAAGAAAACAGCAGAGAGAATTTTTGAGGTTTATTAAAGAGGATAAGCATTTCTGCAAATACTATGATGGAATTTATATCTTATTTCATACTGGATTGCGTGTCTCTGAATTTGTCGGATTGACAGCAAATGATATTGAATTTGACAAGCAGAGAATTAAGATTGACCATCAATTACAAAGGACACGCAATATGGAATATGAGATATTAACACCTAAGACTGAAAAGGGTGAGAGATATGTTCCTATGAAAGAAGATGTTGCAGATTGTTTTCGTAGGATTATACAGAATAGAAAGCATCCCAAGATTGAGCCTATGATAGATGGTTATAGTGGCTTTTTGTTCTTAGATAAGAATGATATGCCTATGGTTGCTTTACATTGGGAAAAGTATTTCCAACATATCCGTGAGAAGTATAACAGTATTTACAAAGTACAAATGCCTTGCATCACACCTCATGTTTGCAGACACACCTTCTGCTCTAATATGGCAAAGTCTGGAATGAACCCAAAGACATTACAATATATTATGGGACATTCAGATATAGGAGTTACCCTTAATACATATACTCATTTACAGTTTGAGGATGCCTTAGAAGAGATGAAAAAGGTTGTGGGCTAAAAGGTTTGAAAATAGCCCAATATTTAGCCCAAACGAAGGAAAAGTTATGCAAAGTTATTCCAAAATATGCTAAAAATGTGAACAAAAACACTGTCATAGAAATATTGCAGAATTGTTGCAAGTGCCGAAAATACAGTAAAATCAAGCATTTAGAGAGGTTTTAGATACATGATAAAAATATTATTTGTTTGCCACGGCAACATCTGCCGCAGCACCATGGCCGAAAGCGTCCTCACCCACCTGGTCCACCAGCTGCACCTCGACAACCAGTTCGAGATCGACTCCGCTGCGACCAGCCGTGAGGAGATCGGCAACCCGCCGCACTACGGCACAAAAAATAAATTATACGAAGAAAACATTCCGCTTGTTCCGCACCGGGCGCGCCAGATGACAAGGGATGACTATCTGTATTTTGATTATCTGATCGGCATGGATTCCGCAAATATCCGGAACATGACAAGAATCGCGGGAGGCACGGACAGCCAGGATAAAATATACAAGATGCTTTCATTTGCGGGCTATGAAGACACGCAGAAATTTACCGGGGCGCGGGATGTGGCAGATCCATGGTACACCGGCAATTTTGATGAAACCTATGAAGATGTGGTTGCAGGATGCAAAGGATTCCTGTATTATTTACAGCAGAAAGGGGACATTTCAAAAGAAATCGAAATTCCCCGGTAAGTAAGGAGTGACATTGGGTGAAATATCTGATCATTGGAGCTGGTTGTAAAAAGATATTATTTCCGTAAATCAGCAGATGTTATCCAATCTTCCGCCGGAGGCAACCACGTCCATGCAAAGGGATGTGATGGCACACAGACCGTCGGAAGTGGATGGTCTGGTATACGAAGTGGTGCGCATGGCGCACAGATATCAGGTTCCGGTGCCCGCATATGAAAAAGTGGCACAGAAACTGCAAGGAGAAATTATGTGCGAAAAAATTCTCACACAGAAGGAAATGTGGAGATAAAAAGGGAAGAAAAATAACAGGATTCATTGCAGATAATGAATCATAAAAACACAGGAGAACAACATGGAATACAAATACAGCACAATTAACGAGGTAAATCATTTTGAATTTGGCGAGGCTGTGGTTGGGGACATCCAGCTGACAGAGCGCATGTTTCATCTGGTACTGGACAATGTAAAAATCTGTCCGGAAAATTCCTGCAACCGCGACATCCGGATGATGCGTACCAATGAACTTTTATTTAAGATTTCAGATGCAGAAATCATTTCGCTTGTTGAGGAAGGATACAACGAATACGATGCTGATGGAAATTTAAAGCACACGTATCCGGACGAGGAAGTGGAAAAAGCAAAGTATGATGAGGTGGCACAGGTTCTTTTGGAGGGAACCATATATGAACTGACGTTACAGAGCGGTGTTTATACGTTTATCATTGACGGAACCAACGACCGTACCTACGCGCTGAAAGTAACCGGAAGCGGCGATACGCAGGAGTGGAACCGGTTTCTTGAGGTATAGAGTCGGGAAAGCTTTTGTTCGCCGGGTAGCCTTTGAACAGAAACACAGGAGGAAAAAGACATGATACAGACCGTTATTTTTGATCTGGACGGGACCCTTTTGGATACAGAAAAATACTATTTCGCGAAATGGAAAGAGGCTATGGCGCATTTCGGATATCATATGACCGATGAGGAGGCATACAGTGTGCGTTCCCTTGGGATGCCTTATGCACCGGAACATTTTAAAAAGCTGTATGGAGAAGATTTTGACTATGACAAAGTGCATACATATCGCAGAAAACTGACGGATCAGGTGCTTGATGAGGGACCGATTGAGGCAAAACCGGGAGCAGAGGAACTGTTAAAATATTTGCGCAAAAAAGGTGTGCGTACAGCGATTGCCACCGCAGGAGGTGTGGAGCGCAGCAGCAGTCTGCTGAAGAGAGTGGGATTGTATGACTATCTCGACCACATTGTTTCTGCCCGGCAGGTCGCCCATGGCAAACCGGCGCCGGATGTTTATCTGTACGCCTGCAGCCAGCTTCATGTGCAGCCACAGGAATGCTATGCAGTGGAAGATTCTCCAAATGGAATTCACAGTGCATACAGTGCAGGATGTAAGGTGTTTATGGTGCCGGATCTGACACAGCCGGATGCCGAACTGGAGAAATTTATATACAAAAAAGTGGAATCACTTGTAGCACTAAAGGAGTATTTTTAAATTTTTTCTTGCAATCACTGGAATTGTGTGATAAAACAGATTACAAAAGGAACGTACATCAGGGATGTACGACAGAAAATGCATAGATGGAGACTCTGATCATCAGACATCGACAGGAATACAGCGTCACCGACTGAGAGCGCTGTTTGAAAGAGATGATTATGGGAACACTGCCGGAGCAGACGGATTGAACACGGGCAGGATGGTTTTGAAAAACCGGAATGTGGAAGTAGGTTCGTACGTGAGCGCACGTTACGCGTAAGAGAGGGAAGATGAGAATGTCTCATTTTTCAATGCGGGTGGTACCGCGGATAATCTGAATTATTCGCCCCGGAATACAATTATAGTATTCCGGGGCTTTTCTTTTTTCATAAGAGGAGCCCCGGACCAGAAAAAGGAGTAGAAAAGATGAGTAACATTTACAGAGATGTCACACTGAATCAGGTAAGCGAGCAGGACATCGGAAAGACGATCCGTGTCGCTGGCTGGGTAGAAAATATCCGTGACCATGGCGGAGTCTCTTTTATTGATTTAAGAGATATGTATGCAGTGATGCAGATCGTTATCCGCGATGGAAAGCTGTTAGAAGGAATCCGTAAAGAGCAGGCTATTACCGTGGAAGGTCTGATCGAAAAGAGAGATGAGGAAACCTACAATCCAAAGATCCCGACCGGAACCATCGAGCTGGATGCAAAGGAAGTGACGGTACTCGGAGAAGTATATTCCCAGCTTCCGTTTGAAGTAATGACCAGCAAGAGTGTGGTACACGAAGATGTACGTCTGAAATATCGGTATCTGGATCTGAGAAACCAGAAAGTAAAAGACAATATCATTTTCCGTTCTAAAGTGATCTCTTATCTGCGTGAGAAAATGACAAGTATGGGATTTCTGGAGTTACAGACACCGATCCTGTGCGCATCTTCGCCGGAGGGTGCAAGAGATTATATCGTACCATCCAGAAAATTCAAGGGAAAATTTTATGCACTGCCACAGGCACCACAGCAGTACAAGCAGCTTCTGATGGTATCCGGATTTGATAAATATTTCCAGATCGCACCTTGTTTCCGTGATGAGGATGCCAGAGCCGACCGTTCACCGGGAGAGTTCTATCAGCTGGATTTTGAGATGAGTTTTGCCACACAGGAAGATGTATTTGCAGTTGGTGAAGAAGTTCTTTCGTCTGTATTTGAAAAGTTCGCACCGGAAGGAAGCGTTGTGACCAAGGCTCCATATCCGATTATCAGTTATAAGCAGGCAATGCTGGAGTTTGGTTCCGATAAGCCGGATCTGCGTAACCCGCTTCGTATTATCGATGTGACCAACTTTTTCCAGAAATGTACGTTCAAGCCGTTCATCGGAAAAACGGTTCGGGCAATCCGCGTACACGCCGATATGTCCAAAGGTTTCCACGAGAAACTCCTTAAATTTGCAACCGGACTTGGCATGGGTGGTTTAGGATATCTGGAAGTATTGGAAGACGGCTCTTACAAGGGACCAATCGACAAGTTTATTCCGGATGATTGTAAGGAAGAATTCCGCACACTGGCAGGACTTGAAGTTGGCGATACAATTTTCTTTATGGCAGATAAGGAAGAACGCGCTGCATATTACGCCGGAATGATCAGAAACGAACTCGGTGAGAAGCTGGATCTGATCGAGAAGAATGCATACCGTTTCTGTTATGTCAACGATTTCCCGATGTTTGAGAAAGATCCGGAGACAAAGAAGATCGGATTTACCCATAATCCATTCTCTATGCCACAGGGCGGCTTAGAAGCACTTAATACCATGGACCCGCTGGATATCCTGGCTTACCAGTACGATATCGTCTGCAACGGTGTGGAATTATCTTCCGGAGCTGTGCGTAACCACGATATGCAGATCATGGAAAAAGCATTTGAGATTGCAGGTTACGACAAAGAAGTGTTAAAGAACAAGTTCGGCGCATTATACACCGCATTCCAGTACGGAGCACCGCCACACGCAGGTATGGCTCCTGGAGTTGACCGTATGATCATGCTTCTTCGTAACGAAGAAAATATCCGTGAAGTCATCGCATTCCCGATGAACGGAAACGCACAGGATCTGATGTGCGGTGCACCAAACGAAGTCACCGAGCAGCAGCTGCGTGAAGTGCATATTAAGGTTAGAGATTAAGGAGAAGGGAACAAAATATGGCAAACGTAATCTCAGACGAGACAATGGAATATGTTGGAATCCTTGCAAAGCTGGAATTGTCTGACGCGGAAAAAGAAGCTGCGAAAAAAGACATGGAGAGCATGCTGGATTATATTGATAAATTAAACGAACTGGATACCTCCAATGTGGAACCGATGTCCCACGTATTTCCGGTACAGAATGTGTTCCGGGAAGATGTTGTGGAAAACGGCGATGGTGGAGAGGACACACTTGCGAACGCACCGGAGCGTCGCGACCGCGCATTTGTAGTTCCAAAGACGGTAGAGTAAGGAGGGGCAGCTATGAATTTATTATCGCTCACAGCGGTAGAGCTGGGAAAGAAAATAAAAGCGCATGAAGTGACCGTTGAGGAAGCAACAAGAGCTGCTCTTGACGCGATTCGTGCAAAAGAAAAGGATATCAACAGCTTTGTCACCGTAGATGAAGAGTCTGCGATGATCCGCGCAAAAGAAGTACAGAAAATGATTGATGACGGGACACTGACCGGGCCTCTGGCAGGTGTTCCGGTTGCCATCAAAGATAATATGTGTACAAAGGGAATGTTAACGACCTGCAGTTCTAAGATTTTATATAATTTTATTCCAACTTATACAGCGGAAGCAGTGATCAATCTGGAAAAAGCGGGCGCAGTCATTCTCGGAAAGACGAACATGGATGAATTTGCCATGGGAAGTACCACAGAGACTTCTGCCTATGGGGAGACAAAGAATCCATGGAATACCGCACATGTACCGGGCGGTTCTTCCGGTGGAAGCTGTGCGGCAGTGGCAGCAGAGGAATGTTACTATGCACTCGGATCGGATACCGGAGGATCTATCCGTCAGCCAAGTTCATTTTGTGGTGTGACCGGAATCAAACCAACTTATGGTACCGTTTCCCGTTACGGACTGATCGCATACGGTTCCTCTCTGGATCAGATCGGACCGATTGCAAAGGATGTGACCGACTGTGCCACAATTCTGGAGACAATTACTTCTTATGATAAGAAGGATTCCACATCGGTAAAACGAGAAGAAACCGATTTTACATCGGCACTGGTGGATGATGTAAAGGGAATGAAGATTGGTATTCCGCGTGACTATCTGGGCGAGGGACTGGACCCGGAAGTAAAGGAAGCCATTCTTGCAGCGGCAAAGACGTTAGAAGAAAAAGGCGCAATCGTAGAGGAATTTGATTTAAGTCTCGTAGAGTATGCGATTCCGGCTTATTATGTCATTGCGGCAGCAGAGGCAAGCTCCAATCTGGCACGTTTTGATGGAGTAAAATACGGATACCGCACAAAAGAGTACGAGGGACTGCACAATATGTACAAGAAGTCCCGCTCCGAAGGATTCGGACCGGAAGTAAAGCGCCGTATTATGCTTGGATCTTTCGTGTTAAGTTCCGGATATTATGATGCTTATTATCTGAAAGCACTGCGCACCAAAGCCCTGATCAAGCAGGCATTTGACAAGGCATTTGCAACGTATGATGTGATTCTCGGACCGGCGGCACCGACCACCGCTCCGAAACTGGGAGAGTCTTTGAGTGATCCGCTGAAGATGTATCTTGGAGATGTATATACCGTTTCGGTCAATCTGGCAGGTCTGCCGGGAATTTCCGTGCCGTGCGGTGTGGACAGCAAAGGACTTCCGATCGGTCTGCAGTTGATCGGGGATTGTTTCAAGGAGAAAAACATCATCCGTGCGGCCTACAGTTTTGAACAGACAAGAACGTATCAGCACAGTCCGGCAGCAGAAGCGTAGAAAGGAGAGAAGAGATGTCAAAAGAATATGAAACCGTCATTGGACTGGAAGTCCATGTAGAATTAGCAACCAGGACAAAAATCTTCTGTGCCTGCTCCACTGCATTCGGAAGTGCACCAAATACCCACACCTGTCCGGTATGTACCGGTATGCCGGGATCGCTTCCGGTCTTAAACAAAAAGGTGGTAGAGTATGCCATGGCAGTTGGTCTGGCAACAAACTGTCAGATCAATCAGTACAGCAAATTTGACCGGAAAAATTATTTCTATCCGGATAACCCGCAGAACTATCAGATTTCCCAGCTTTATCTGCCAATCTGCCATGACGGAGGGGTAGAGATCGAGACGGAATCCGGCGGGAAAAAGACCATCGGTATCCATGAAATCCATATGGAAGAGGATGCCGGAAAGTTAGTACACGATGACTGGGAGGGGGTATCTCTGGTGGATTACAACCGTTCCGGGGTACCGCTGATCGAGATCGTGTCCGAGCCGGATATGCGCTCCGCAGAGGAAGTCATTGCATATCTGGAGAAACTGCGTATGACGATCCAGTACCTGGGTGCCAGTGACTGCAAGATGCAGGAGGGTTCCATGCGTGCGGATGTCAATTTATCAGTTCGTGAAAAGGGCGCCAAAGAGTTTGGTACCCGTACCGAGATGAAAAATATCGGTTCGTTTAAGGCAATCGCACATGCCATTGAAGCCGAGACAGCCCGCCAGATTGATCTGATTGAATCCGGGGAAAAGGTTGTACAGGAGACCCGCCGCTGGAACGATGATCAGGGATATTCCTATGCGATGCGTTCCAAAGAGGATGCACAGGATTATCGTTATTTCCCGGAGCCGGATCTGGTACCGATCGTTGTCAGTGACGAATGGCTGCAGCAGATCCGGGACAATCAGCCGGAACTTCATGATGAAAAACTGGCACGTTATATTGCAGAGTTTGGTCTGCCGGAGTATGATGCACAGATTCTTACATCGGAGAAAAAGCTGGCAGATCTCTTCGAGGCGACTTCTGCGATTTGCAATAAACCAAAGAAAGTATCCAACTGGCTCATGGGAGAAACGATGCGTCTGTTAAAGGACCGGGAAATGGATGCCGAAGATCTCCGTTTTTCACCGGAGCATCTGGCAAAAATTATCGAATTGACAGAGGCAGGAACGATCAATAATTCCGTTGCCAAGGAAGTATTTGAAAAAGTATTTGATGAGGACGTAGATCCGGAGTGTTATGTGGAAGAGCATGGCTTAAAGAGTGATAACGATGAGGATGCGCTTCGCGCAACAATTGAACAGATCGTTAAAGACAATCCGCAGTCGGTGGAGGATTATCACAACGGAAAAGAGAAAGCGATCGGATTTTTGGTCGGACAGACGATGAAAGCAACCAAAGGCAAGGCAAATCCGGGAATCGTAAATAAAATCTTAAAGGAACTGCTTTAAATCTTAAAGAAAAATGAAAAAACAGGGGAAAACTTGTCTTTACAGGCTGAATATCGTATAATAATTTTGCCGTCGCTTACTGCGGCGGCAATGTTATATGTAAAAAAGGAGTTTATACGATGGCGGAAGACCAGAATAATAAAGAAAATACCACGACATCCGATACAAACAATACAAGTGAATATGAAGATGTCTGTTACATCTGCCGCAGACCGGAGAGTGTTGCGGGAAAGATGATACATATCCAGAATGATATCTGCATTTGTCAGGACTGTATGCAGAAAACATTTGATACCATGAACAACGGCACCTTTAACATGGGCGATTTCATGAATATGAACATGGGAAAAATGCCGAATATCAGTATGATCAATCTGGCAGATCTGCAGAATGCGGTTCCGAACAAACAGAAGGTAAAGAAAAAGAAACCAAAGGATGAGCAGCCGAAACCGGAACTGGATATTCATTCCATTCCGGCACCGCACAAAATCAAGGCGCGTCTGGATGAGTATGTTGTCGGACAGGAACATGCCAAAAAAGTGATGTCCGTTGCCGTTTACAACCACTATAAACGTGTGATGGAAGACACCAATGACGGCGTGGAAATAGAAAAGTCCAATATGCTCATGATCGGACCGACCGGATCGGGAAAGACGTATCTGGTAAAGACACTGGCACGGCTTTTGGATGTGCCGCTGGCAATCACAGATGCGACATCCCTGACCGAAGCCGGATATATCGGTGATGACATCGAAAGCGTAGTCAGCAAACTTCTGGCTGCAGCTGACAATGATGTGGAGCGTGCAGAGCACGGTATTATTTTCATTGATGAGATCGACAAGATTGCAAAGAAGCGCAATGCCAATCAGCGGGATGTAAGCGGAGAGTCGGTGCAGCAGGGAATGTTAAAGCTTCTCGAAGGCGCAGAGATTGAAGTTCCGGTTGGAGCAAGCAGCAAAAATGCGATGGTTCCGATGACCACGGTAGATACGAAGAATATTCTGTTTATCTGTGGCGGTGCCTTTCCGGAACTGGAAGAGGTCATCAAGGAGCGTTTAAACAAGGAGGCGTCCATCGGTTTTAAGGCAGATCTGAAAGATAAATACGACAAGGAAGAGAACCTTCTTTGCAAAGTGACAGTGGAGGATGTCCGTAAATTCGGAATGATTCCGGAGTTCCTGGGACGTCTGCCGGTTCTGTTTTCACTGGAAGCACTGACGGAAGATATGCTTGTGCGTATTCTGACAGAGCCGAAGAATGCGATTGTACGTCAGTACAAAAAGCTTCTGGCGATGGATGAAGTGGATCTGGAGTTTACGGAGGGCGCTTTGCATGCAATTGCAAAACAGGCGAAAGAAAAGAAAGTCGGTGCCCGTGCACTGCGAGCCATTATTGAAGAGTTCATGCTGGATATCATGTATGAGATTCCAAAGGATGACAATATCGGAAAAGTGACGATCACAGAGGATTATGTGGAGAAAAAGGGCGGACCGCTCATTGAAATGCGTGGAGTTGCGGCACTTCCGGAACAGGAAGCAAACGCATAAAATGTAGAAAAACCGAAATAAAAGATCTGATGCCGGAGGGCATCAGGTCTTTTTCTTTTCCCTATTGTATGATATGATAGAAACAGTATTGTTTTGTTCGTAATTCATAAGGAGGATGTATGAAAATCATTCATTGTGCGGATCTGCATCTGGATTCCCAGATGACAGCAAACCTGACAAAAGAGCAGGCAAGAGAGCGCAAAAGAGAAATCATCCGTACGTTTACACGGATGGTCGAATATGCAGAAAAGACAGGGGTGCGTCTGATCATGATATCGGGAGATCTGTTTGATACACGAAATGTATCAGCATTGGCACGCAACACCGTAAGGGACATGATCTGTACACATCCCCAGATTGATTTCTTATATCTGAGAGGAAACCATGACAGTGACAATTTCCTTTCCAAGCTGGAGGAAGTACCGGACAATCTGCTTTTGTTTTCCGATACATGGACTGCCTACCGGTATGGAAATATAGTGATCAGCGGAATCGAGCTCTCGGAGAACAACCGGGCGACCGTTTACAATTCCCTTGTGCTGGGGCATGAAGATTTCAATATTGTCATGATGCACGGACAGGCGGGAGATTATGCATGTCGCACACAGGCAGAGAATATCAGCCTGAACCAGCTGAAAAATAAAAATATTGATTATCTGGCGCTGGGACATGTACATACCTTCATGCAGGACAAGCTGGATAACCGCGGTACCTGGTGTTACTGTGGATGTCTGGAAGGACGCGGATTTGACGAGTGTGGACCGAAAGGATTTGTTTTACTGGATGTGGACGAGCAGACCTGCCGTGCCCAGATGCAGTTTGTTCAGATGGCAGCCCGCACGCTGTACACGCTTGAAGTGGATGTGAGCAATGTCATGACGACAAGAGAAGCGGCAGAGCGGATGGAAGAAGCTGTAAAACAGGCGCAGTATCCGTCGGGAAGCCTTGTCAAATTTGTACTGACCGGTGAGGTGGAAGTGGATGCGGAGATCAATTGCGAGTATCTGCAGAATCTGTTCTCGGATTATTTTTATTTTGAAAAGGTGAAAGACCGGACAACCCTTCGGGTCGATTACAGTGATTATGAAAAAGATGCCTCGTTAAAGGGGGAGTTTATCCGTATGGTACTTGGATCTGAACTGTCACAGGAGCAGAAGGCAGAAGTGATCCGCTGTGGAATTTTGGCATTGTCCGGGGAGGAGATATAGGATGAAATTACGTTCCTGTCATATCGACAATTTTGGAAAACTATCGGATCTGCATCTGGAATTTCAGGACGGGGTCAATCTGTTTCACGAACCGAATGCATGGGGAAAAAGTACACTGGCCGCTTTTTTGCGGGTGATGTTTTACGGGTTTGACTCTAAGAGAGAATCCGGACTGTTTGATAAAGAACGTGTGGTATTCCGCCCGTGGCAGGGGGGAACGTATGGAGGCGAACTGGATTTTTCCTATCAGGGAAAAGAGTACCGGATCAGCCGTACATTTGGAAAAACAGAAAAAACAGATGTTTTTCATTTATACGATCTTTCCACCAATCTGGAATGTCATGATTTTTCTTCCGAGATCGGAAGTGAAATTTTCGGACTGGACAGTGCGTCGTTTAAAAGGAGCGCATTTATTGCACAAAATGACTGCGAATGCTGTTCGACTGATGCGATCAATGCCAAGCTGGGAAATCTTGTAGAGAATACAAACGATATCAATAATTTTGAGACCGCTCAGAAAAAGATTCATGACCGGATGAATAAACTTTCGCCGGACCGTGCAACAGGTTCCATGAAAAAGCGGACGAACATGATCACGCTGTTAACGGAAGAACTGCGTGGCTATGATGCGGCAGAGGCGTCTTACAAAAAGATTACCGAAAAACTTACCGAAAAACAGGAGCAGAGAAAAGAACTGGCCGGGATTCGGGATCAGTATGCAAAAGCATTGCAGGTGGCGAGTGAAGAGAGCCGCAGGGAAGGAATCAAGCAGGCCTATGCGGCCACCAAACAGGAGGAACAGGAAAAGAAAGAGGCACTGGATGCTTTTGCGGATGTATTTCCGGGACAGGTGCCGCAGGATGAGGAGTTTGCAAAGCAGAACCAGGATGTACAGATGCTTGGGGTGTTAAAAACCACTTTGTTTAATCTGGGGCTGACCGAAGAAGAAGAGAACCGTTTGCAGGAACTTGGTGATAAGTTTGAAAACCAGATTCCTTCTGAAGAAAAAATAACGGAAATGGAAAAAGAGCAGGAGCGTTTTGCAAAACTGAAAGAGGAAAAAACGCAGCTGGAAACGAAAATGTCCTATTTTGAAGCGATGGCAATGAAGCGGGAAGAACCGGATTATACGGTAAAAAATCGTCTTCCGATGATGATCTGCGGCATTATCCTGCTGGTGATCGGTGCTGCCGGTGGTGTGTTGTCGTTTCTGTTGCCACAGGTACATAAGTTTTTCCTTCCGCTTCTGGTGGTATCGGTGGTTGCGGCAGTGGCAGGTATTGTGCTTCTTGTGGTGCGCAAGGTGCAGGTATCAAAGGAAGAAGAAAAGGTGCGTGCACTCCGGGTACAGCATCTGGAAGAGGAGCGTAAGCTCCGCGGACCGGTGGAAGAAATTCAAAAAACCATGGAAGAGGCTTCAAAAGAAGCTTCGCGCATCGAACAGGAGACCAAGCATTTTCTGGAGCAGTATCAGATGGTTCCGGGAGAAAAGGATGCCAGAACCTGCCTGTATGAACTCCGCAGCCAGCTGCAGGAATATGAGCGTTTGCGTAGCCGTGCCGGAAAAAGCGATGCGGCAAGACAGGAATTTGAGCGGAAACAGAACTCTTTGCTTGCATTTGGAAAAGAAGCGGGAATGGATTTCGGAGAAGATCTTGCAGCAGGAATCAGCCAGTTACAGATGAAGGCAACCGAGTACCGGATCGCACAGAAAGCATACGCAGAGGCAAGAAAAAAGAGAGAACTGTTTGAGCAGGAACACAATATGAAAGAACTGGCAGCGGTGGAAAAATGTCCATATTCCCTTGACGAACTCAATTCCATGATCCGTGATGTGGATGAGCGGAGCGAGGATATCCGAGAAGCCATCGAGCAGTACCATCATCAGCTCGAAGATCTGCAGGATCAGCTGGATATCCGGGATGAAAAAGAACAGCAGCTTTCCATCTGCAGACAGGAACAGGAAGAAGAACAGCATTTATACGAAACCCTGCGTCTGACGGGAGAGTTCCTGCAGAATGCAAAGGAGCAGTTTTCTGCGAGATATTTGGGTCCGATCGAGAACGGGTTTGGAAAGTATTACTCGCTTCTGACCGGGGATAAAGAAAAAGACTGGATGGTGGATGCCAACATCGAGGTGCAGATGAAAGAGCAGGGAGAGATGCGGGAAACCAAGTGGCTGTCTGCCGGATATCAGGATCTGCTGGGAATCTGTATGCGTCTGGCACTGGTGGATGCGATGTATCCGAAGGAAAAACCGTTTCTGGTGCTGGACGATCCGTTTGTCAATCTGGATGAAGAAAAGATGGCACATGGTAATGAACTGTTTGGAAAAATTTCCGGGGAGTATCAGATTTTGTATTTTACCTGTCATGCAAGCCGGAATATAGAAAACACAAAATAAAGGGAGAGGAAACATGGAGAAAAAGATTTTATTTCCGCAGATCGGCGGAATTATGCACGGAGGGGATTATAATCCGGAACAGTGGCTGGACCGGCCGGACATTCTGGAAGAAGATATCCGCATGATGAAGAAAGCCGGGATGAATTGTGCAACACTTGGGGTATTTTCCTGGTCAACCTATGAGCCGCGGGAAGGGGAATTTCATTTCGCATGGCTGCATGACATCATGGATAAGTTATATGCCAATGGCATTTACACGATATTGGCGACGCCGTCCGGAGCGCGACCGGCATGGCTGGATGAAATATATCCGGAGTGCAGACGCGTGGATTCTTACGGGGTGCGTGAACATCACGGGGTGCGGCACAACCACTGTATGAGTGCACCGGTTTATCGTAAAAAGGTTTCTGTGATCGTCAATAAGCTGGTAGATGAATTCGGAAATCATCCGGGACTTCTGATGTGGCATATTTCCAATGAATTTGGTGGGGAATGTTACTGTCCGCACTGTGTAAAGCGGTTCCAGGATTATCTGGCGGAAAAGTTTGACCATGATATTGAAAAACTGAACAAGGCATGGTGGACAACATTCTGGAGTCATACTTACAATGATTTTTCCCAGATTGAGCCACCGTACCGCAACGGAGAATTCAGCATTATGGGATTGAATCTGGAGTGGAAACGGTTTACCACCTGGAATATGACGGATTACATGAAGGCAGAGATTGCCATTTTAAAAGAACGTACCCCGCAGATTCCGGTGACAACGAATTTTATGAAAGAATATGACGGACTGGACTATCATAAAATGCAGCAGCCGCTGGACGTGGTGTCCTGGGATTCTTATCCGCGGTTTCACAATGATGAGGAGTCGTTTTCAGATACGATGACAGAAAATGCGTTTGATCATGCCATGATCCGTTGTCTGAAAAAAGAGCAGCCGTTTATGCTCATGGAGAGCGCGCCGGGGCTGGTCAACTGGCATCCGTTTAATAAAATGAAACGTCCGGGCGTACACCGGCTGGCTTCGCTGCAGGCAGTGGCTCTCGGTTCCGATACGGTGCAGTATTTCCAGTGGCGGAAAGGAAGGGGATCGTTTGAGCAGTACCATGGGGCGGTTGTGGATCATCTCGGAACGGATGATACCAGAGTTTTTCGTGAAGTGGCAGATCTTGGGGAAGAATTAAAGAAACTCAAAGATCTGGCAGGGACAGTCGTAAAAGCACCGGTAGCCGTGTTATACGATTGGGACAGCCTCTGGGCAACGGATGGAATGAAGGGGCTGGCAGAGTCCACCCGCAACTATATTAAGACCTGCAGGAAAGCATACCGCAATCTGTCGGCACTCGGAGTGGATGTGGATGTGATTTCCAGTGAAGAGGATTATAGCGGTTATTCTGTGATTGTGGCACCAATGCTGTATCTGCTGCATACGCATGTCGGGGAGCGCATGAAACAGTTTGTGGAGCAGGGAGGTCATCTGATTGCAACCTATGTGACCGGATATGTGGATGAAAACCAGCTCAATTATCTGGGCGGATTTCCGGGAGACGGATTAAAGGATCTCTTTGGCGTGATCAGTGAGGAAATTGATACACTGTATCCGTCCGACCGCAACCGCGTACATTTTGCCGAAATGCCAGAAGGGGAAGTACGGGATTATGCGGAAGTTCTGCGTGTGGCAGATGGCACAAACGTGCTTGGTACCTATGAACAGGATTATTACAAAGGAATGGCAGCAGTGACGGAGCGCACATGTCAAAACGGCAGTGCCATGTATATCGCGGCCCGGCTGGATGATGCTTCCATGCAGCACCTGTATGCGCGTACACTGAAAAAAGCGGGAGTTTCGATGTATAAACTTCCATATGGCGTGGAACGTCACACACGCGAAGCGGATGGTATGCGGTATGTATTTTATCTGAATGATACGACCGGACCGCAGATTGTTTCCGGGGTAGAGGGAATTGATCTTCTGACGGGAGAGGTGATCAAGGGAATTCTTACACTGGAACCGTATGGCGTGGCATGTGTAAAAGAATAAGTTCTATTCTGAAAGTTTTGTGCATATAGTTACGGAAAAGAAGTGTGGGAGCTTCTTATGGATAGAAATTGTGATGCATTTATCCGCTCCAACAATACCTACGATATCCTGATTGCCAGAGAGTCTTTGGAGATTTCTGACGACCGGGCAGAATGTATACAAAATATCGGTGAAAAATTTGTGGCAGAATATTTTGACCGGGACGAGGTGCCGCAGCTGAGCATTAAGACATACGGATATTCGATTATCCCAAAATGTTTCGGACTGCTGGATACGCTTGCACTGGAGACAACCGGTATCCTGCAGCTGCAGAATCAGCCAGCCCTGTCCCTTCGGGGACAGGGTATTTTTATTGGATTTGTTGATACGGGAATTTCCTATGAACTGCCCTGTTTCCGGAATGCCGATGGAAGTACAAGAATCCGCTCAATCTGGGATCAGAGTATTCCGGCGGGGGAGAAAAATACCCCTCAGGGATTTTTGTACGGAACGGAATATACACAAAAAGAGATCAATGAGGCACTGGAACAGGAACATCCGCGGGAACTGGTTCCAGTGACGGATGAAGATGGGCACGGAACCATGCTGGCAAGTATTGCCTGCGGAAGTGAAGATCTGCAGGCTGGTTTTACTGGGGCGGCTCCTTATGCGGAACTTCTGGTTGTAAAGTTAAAACCGGCAAAACCATATCTGAAAGACTTTTTTTATATTCCGCAAGAGATGCCTGCCTATCAGGAAAATGACATTATGGCGGCAATTGAATATCTCGAAGAGACTGCCAGAAAACTGGGGCGGCCCCTTATTCTGTGCCTTGGTCTCGGGACAAACAACGGAAGCCATTCCGGTGGCAGCAATCTTTCGGAACTTCTTGATGATATTGCGGGCAGATGGCGCCGGTGTGCGGTTGTGGCAACCGGAAATGAGGCGAATGCCAGACATCATTTTTACGGGAAAAGTGATGGAAATTCAATGGTTGCGGTAGAGGTGAATGTGGAACAGCGGATGCGGGGATTTTATCTTGAGTTGTGGGCCAGTGCACCGGAATTGTTTGTGGTGGCGGTGCGTTCGCCGGGAGGCACTCTTATGCCGGCGCAGAATGTGCCCGGAAATTCGCATCAGGAACAGGAATTTATATTTGAAGGGACAAGAGTGGAAATTGATTATGCACAGGTGGGACGCACGCGGGGGGATCAGCTGGTGTTTATCCGGTTTGAAAACCCGGCGGCAGGGATCTGGACGCTGTATGTTAATCCGAGTACCACGATCACAGGACAATTTCATATCTGGCTGCCAATGAGTGGAATGTTAGAAAAAGACGTGGTGTTTTTGCGTCCGGATCCGGATGTGACACTTACCGTGCCGTCTTCGGCAAAAATTCCGATTGGGGTGGGTGGAATGGATCAAAAGAGTGGTATTTTATATCTGGATTCCGGGAGGGGGAATACCATTGCGTCGGTTGTAAAACCGGATTTTGTGGCTCCGGCTGTGGGCGTGCAGGCGATAGGAAGGCTTGGAAATTATGTGACACTGACGGGAACGAGTGCAGCTTCTGCAATTGCGGCAGGAGCATGTGCACAGATCATGGAGTGGGGAAACAGCCGTGGGAGAAGACTGCTTTTAAATTCGGTGCAGATCGGAAATATTCTGATCCGCGGGTGCGAAAGGAACCCGGATGTATCCTATCCGAATACCGCCTGGGGCTATGGAAAAATGAATGTTTACGATGCACTGATGAAATTTTATGGGGTATAAAATTTATATACAAAGCGTAAAAAGATATAAAAAATTTATGAAATGCTTTTTTTTGAGAACCAAGTACGATATAATTAAGACTATACAGATTGGAGAGTGAAGTATGGAGAAAAAAGATTTATTAGCAAATTACGCAGCATCAAAACAGAATATGTGTATTACGAATGATACGATCTCGGACCGATTGTTTCAGGAGTATGGGGTAAACAGAGGACTTCGCGATGTCAACGGAAAGGGTGTATTGACAGGTCTGACCCGTATTTCAAAGATTGTGTCCTTCAAAGATGAAAATGGAAAACAGGTGCCATGTGACGGTGAGTTATGGTATCGCGGATATAATGTAAAAACACTGATCAAATCCATTGGACCGAACGAATTCGGCTTCGAGAAAGCAGCATATCTGCTGCTGTTTGGAGAACTTCCGGATCAGGCGCAGCTGGATGAATTCTGTGAGGTGCTCAGCAACAGCCGGACACTTCCGACCAATTTTACCAGAGACGTTATTATGAAGGCGCCTTCTAAGGATATCATGAATTCCATGACACGAAGTATTCTGACACTTGCGGCCTATGATCCGTATACGACAGATTCTTCCATTGAGAACAATATCCGTCAGTGTATGCAGCTGATTGCCAATTTCCCGATGATCGCGGCATATGGATATCACGCATATAATCATTATGAAAATGATTCGAGTATGTATATTCACCGACCGGACCCGAAGCTTTCCACGGCAGAGAATTTCCTTCGTATGCTGCGGCCGAATAAGCAGTATACACAGCTGGAGGCACAGGTGCTTGATGTGGCACTGATGCTTCATATGGAGCATGGCGGCGGTAATAACAGTACGTTTACCACCCGTGTGGTTACTTCTGCCGGTACGGATACATATTCTGCCATCGCTGCGGCAATGTCTTCCCTGAAAGGACCAAAGCATGGCGGTGCCAACATCAAAGTTATGCAGATGATGAATGATATCCGGGAAAATGTGCATGACTGGAGCGATCGTGACGAGGTGAAGTCCTATCTTGGAAAGATGCTGGATGGACAGGTCTTTGATAAGAAGGGATTGATCTATGGTATGGGACATGCCGTGTATTCCCTGTCTGATCCGAGAGAGCGTGTGTTCCGCAGCTATGTGGAGCATCTCGCGGAGGCAAAAGGACGCCAGAAAGACATGAACCTTTACAATATGATAGAAGAAGTGGCTCCGGAACTGATCGCAGAAAAGCGTCATATTTTCAAGGGTGTCAGCCCGAATGTGGATTTTTACAGTGGTTTCGTATATGAAATGCTTGGCATTCCGTCGGAATTGTATACACCATTGTTTGCCATTGCAAGAATTGCAGGATGGAGTGCACACCGGCTGGAGGAGCTGGTGGGATGCAACAAAATTATTCGTCCAGCATATAAGAGTGTCATGGAAGAACTGGAATAAGATTATTACAGCGGACAGAATTGCATTTTATTTTGCTCTGTGCTAGTATGGAAACAGAAACTTTCGTGTGTTATAACTATAAAAGGGGAGAGGACTGATTATGAAAATAAAAGAAAAATATTATCGCTTTGCGGAAAAAGGGCAGCAGATACAGAGAGTAAACCGTTTTTTTGTAACAGAATATCTGATTTTTTATGCATTTATTCTGTTTATGCTCTGGGCATCAAGAGCAAAAGGAGTACGTTCTTTGGGCTTTGCGGCATTTGTCAGTGTGATTGCAGTAGTCTCCGGAGGTGCATTGCTCATTGGATGGAAGCGGCGTCCGGAATCGGAGCGGCTGAGATATCTGGCACTGATCGGGTTATATCTCGTATCATTTTTCATGACTTTTGCATATACGGAGAGCTTTATCCGTTTTCTGGGACTGGCTCCTTTTATCGGCTGTATTTTGTTTTTTGATCCGAAATATTCCAGAATCGGCGGCATCGGTTATCTTGTATTGAATGCGCTGACTGTCTTTGGTCAGATCCGTCAGCAGCCGGAAGGCGTAGCCGGGACAACCAATCTTGTACTGGATCTGCTGGCACTGGGGGTACTGGTATTTGCTGTGATCTTTACAACAAATGTGGCACAGAAATTCAACCATGATACCCGGCACAGTGAACAGCAGGAGCAGCGGAAGCAGCAGGCAATTTTAGACGATGTGATCGGTGTGGCGGAAGAAGTGCGTAAGGGTACGGAATCCGTGATGAAGATTGTCAATGATCTGAATGGATCGACAGAGGTGGTCAATGGTGCGATGAAAGATATTTCTTCCAGCACGCAAAGCACGGCGGAAAATATCCAGACACAGACAACCATGACACAGGATATCCAGCATTCAATTGAGCAGACACTGGAAAGTTCCGAGAATATGGTAAAAGTGGCAAAGCAGTCCGGGGAACTGAATCAGAAGAGTATGGAGATCATGGAACATCTGAAGAAACAGTCCGCGGTAATCGCAGAGACAAACTCCGGAGTGGCAGATTCCATGAAAGCGTTACAGGAGCGTACCGAGGCAGTAAAGAGTATTGCAGATACCATCTTTTCCATTTCCAGTCAGACCAATCTGCTGGCGCTCAATGCTTCTATTGAGAGTGCCCGTGCAGGGGAAGCCGGAAAAGGGTTTGCTGTAGTGGCTGATGAAATCCGTCAGCTGGCAGAGAAAACCAGAAGTGAGACAGAAAGCATCGCACAGATTCTGGATGAATTGTTTAAAAATGCAGAGGATGCAGCAACGGCGGTGAGCCGTTCGATTGAGGCTACCAATGCGCAGGATTCCATGATTGCGAAAGCATCTGAGAGTTTTTCGGGAATGAATGAGAATGTCAATACACTGGTTCAGGAGATCGAAGGCATTGACGGCATGTTAAACCGTCTGTCGGATGCAAACAATCAGATTGTAGACAATATCAGTAATCTTTCTGCAACAACGGAAGAAGTGACGGCCTCTTCCGTACAGGTAGCGGATCTGTCAGTTGAGAATTTAAACAATGCCGAGCAGGCAAAACAGAAACTTGACAATGTGCTTGCGGTATCTCATGAACTGGATAAGTACATAAAGTAAACAGATGGAATGAGATAAAGGTGCCTCAGCAGGAGAAATTCTGCTGAGGATTTTTACTACTATAACTTAGAAGGAGATAAAAATTATGAATATAACAATGAAACAGGTCGAGGGCGGTGTATGTGCGGCTGCAGGATTTTCCGCAAACGGATTAAACTGTGGGTTAAATCCGGATCGGAACAAAAATGATCTGGCACTGATATGGTCAGAGAAAGAGTGTACGGCAGCGGCTGTCTATACAACGAATAAAGTAAAGGGTGCACCAATCCTTGTGACAAAGAAACATCTGGCAGCAACCGGAAATAAGGCGAGGGCTGTTATTGTCAACAGTAAGAATGCCAATACCTGTAATGCAGACGGAGAAGAAAAGGCACAGATGATGTGTGATCTGGCTGCAGCAGAGCTGGGAATAAAGGCAGACGAGGTGATCGTGGCATCAACCGGTGTCATTGGACAGAAGCTTCCGATAGAACCGATCCGTGATCATGTGCAGGAGCTGGCACGCGGACTTTCTCCACAGAATCATGGAAAAGCAGCAAATGCCATCATGACAACCGATACCTATGCCAAGGAGACCGCGGTTTCTTTTACGCTTGACGGGAAGACCTGTACGGTTGGCGGTATGGCAAAGGGAAGTGGCATGATCCATCCGAATATGGCTACCACGTTAAATTTTGTTACAACCGATGTTGCGATTTCCTCAGAAATGATCCAGAAAGCACTTTCTGAGATTGTAAAGGTGACGTACAATTGTCTGAGCATTGATGGAGATACTTCTACCAATGATATGGTCAGTATTCTGGCAAACGGCATGGCAGAAAATACGCCAGTCACAGCAGAGGGAGAGGATTATGATACGTTCCGTCAGGCGCTGTATCAGGTACTCATGACGCTGACCAAGATGCTTGCCAAGGACGGTGAGGGAGCATCGAAGATGCTGGAGTGTACCTGTAGCGGTGCGCCGGATCAGGATACCGCAATCATTATTGCAAAGAGTGTGATCCGTTCCCCACTGTTTAAGTGTGCAATGTTTGGGGAAGATGCCAACTGGGGACGTATTTTATGTGCAATCGGTTATGCGGATGCGGAGTTTGATATCAACAAAGTGGATGTGGATCTGGCATCGTCCAAGGGAACCATTGCCGTATGCAGAAATGCTGCCGGTGTAGATTTCTCTGAGGAGAAAGCAAAAGAAATCTTAGAGGAAGATGAAATTTATATCAATATTGATCTGCATCAGGGAGAGGCATCTGCCAAAGCCTGGGGATGTGATCTGACGTATGATTATGTAAAAATTAATGGAGATTATAGGAGCTAGATAGAACATGGAAAAGAAAATCGGTTTTATCGGCTGTGGAAATATGGGAACAGCCATGATACAGGGAATTTTGGAATCCGGAAAATGCCCTCCGCAGGAGATGATGATTTCCTGTCGTACGAAGAAAACGCTGGAAGAAAAGAAAGCACAGTTCGGAGTGCAGATCAGTACGGACAACCGGGATGTGGCAGCATTTGCAGACATTTTGTTTGTGGCAGTAAAGCCACAGTTTTATGCCGAAGTGTTAGAGGAAATCAAGGATCTTCTTACAGAAGAGCAGATTCTGGTATCCATCGCGCCGGGAAAGACACTGGTATGGTTTGATGAAGTGCTCGGACGAAATTTAAAAGTGATTCGTACGATGCCGAATACCCCATCTATGGTCAAAGAAGGCATGATGGGTATGTGTGCGGGAGCACGTGTGACGGATGCGGATATGGCGCTGGTGCGGGATCTCTGCAGTGGATTTTCACAGACGGAAGTCATTCCGGAGCATCTGATGGATGTGGTTACTGCCGTCAGCGGAAGCTCTCCGGCCTATGTATTTATGTTTATTGAAGCCATGGCAGATGCAGCAGTGGCTGGTGGAATGCCGAGACAGCAGGCGTACAAATTTGCAGCACAGGCGGTACTTGGAAGTGCAAAGATGGTTCTTGAGACGGGAAAACATCCGGGAGAACTCAAAGATATGGTATGCTCTCCGGCAGGAACCACCATTCAGGCAGTGCGTGTGCTGGAGGAAAAAGGCATGCGCAGCAGCGTGATCGAGGCAATGATGAAGTGCCTGGATATCTCCCGCAATATGTAAAACCGTTTACTTGCTTTTTCTGTTGAAAATGTGTAGAATAGAACCATCAACAGATTTAGGAGAGAAGGAAATATGAGTCAGGCAAAGGTAGATAAATATAAGAAAGAAAAAGCCAATCGTAAAAAAGAGATGGCAAAGCAGAAAACGGAAAAAATCATTGGTATCATCTGTGGATGTGCAATTTTAGTTGCCATCGTTGGATGGGCCGGTTATACCGGATACAGTTATTATGAGGATAATAAGCCGGCACAGACGTATTATACCGATACTTCTGCATTGTCCAGCTACGTGAGTGGATTAAACACAGAGGCACAATAAGATCTGCTTATCAGATATTTGCATGTGGGGCATCACCGATCGGGTGATGCCTTTTCCAATGCCTCGGATACTGCACCGATGAGCAGACGACAGGTATACTGGTTGTTTTTGGAATATGTAAGATCCGTAAGGGACTGGCTGGAAATAATCTGTTTTGCCAGTTCATCGAGCGTAGGACGGACCAATGGGTACATGGTTTCTACAGTTTCATCCAGATGAACCATGGTGATTTCGTTGATATGGTCTTCGTCTACAGATACCTGTACATCGAACGGATTTCCATCAATCATGACAGAAGAGGTATAGACACCCGGAACGTACATGGTTTCTACCGCTTCGTTGTCTGCGGACTGTTTGTGGGAACTGCCAAGCAGGATTCCAAGGAAGATCACAAGCAGGATACCAAGTCCTGTGACAATACCTGCAAACACAAGTTTTTTCATATGAAGAACGACAATTCTGGTTTTTGCACTCATTTGTTACCTCCATTTCCAGCTTTGGTATATTCTATGCAGGGAATATCTATTCATGCGTTTAATTTTAAACTTCCCATTGGTATAAATTTTTCAAAATGTATAAAAAATTCAAAAAGTGGTTGACAGAAGAGCATGTATCTGTTATTATCTTATCTGTGCTCACGAGAGAGCTTACATATGCGATAGTGGCGTAGTTGGTAACGCGCGACCTTGCCAAGGTCGAGACCGCGGGTTCGAGCCCCGTCTATCGCTCTCAAAAGTAAATATTTGCATATGCGATAGTGGCGTAGTTGGTAACGCGCGACCTTGCCAAGGTCGAGACCGCGGGTTCGAGCCCCGTCTATCGCTCTTGAAAAAGCAGCTGGAAACATAGAGGATATGGGTTCGGCTGTTTTTCTTTTATCATTCCGCAGGTTTTGTCTATTGTAAAAAGGGCGCGTTTTATTTATAATAAAGGCAGGGGTAAAAGAGGGGCAAAAACAAATGAAAACGAGGTTTGGGAGGTGCATCAGATGAAGAGTGCAAGATCGTTTAAAGAGTTCGAAGCACTGAATGGAATCAGCATGGAGGAGGTACTGACAGTGTTTGAGGCAGTGTCAGAAGCATTTCCGATGATTGTGGCAGCAAATCTTACAAAAAATACATATACCATGATCAAGGATGACGGATTTCTGGCAAATGACATGCCGAGCAGTGGAAAATATGATGATCTGATTGATGTCGGGGTGGAAAACATACACCCGAATTACCAGCGTGCGTTTCTGGACAATTTCTCCAGGGAACGTCTGTTACAGATGCTGGGGCAGGGACGGAAAGAAGTCTGCGTCAAGCTGTATCAGAAGGGACGGGGAGATCGCTATCAGTGGGTATCTACACATGTGATCCGTGTGAGGGACAAAGATGGGGATGTGTGTCACGTCTGCATTAATAAATTTCTGGACGAATGCAGCAGTTGTGGAGAACAGCAGAGAGTCTGCCGTGCTCCGTACTGAATTTATTCCTTGTCGTTCTCGGAACCGCTGTCTGTTTTGTTGCGGGAACGGTAAAAGAAAAATCCGCAGATGGACAGGGCAATCATGACAGCAAACATCAGAATGACAAATGTGTAATCCGCTTTGTTTAATGCGTTGCCGCTTAAGACGGAAAGAAAGATTGCCGGCATACGGCCAACTGCACAGATAATGATCCAGTGGGAAAGCTTTATGTCGGTCAGTCCGACGAGATAAGATAACAGGTCTTTGGGAGTTCCGGGTATGAGGAAGAGCAGAAAAATGATGCTCTCCGAACGCCTGGAACTTTTTAATATTTTTACAGATTCTATTTTTTCACGGCTTACAAACAATTCCACAAACTTCATGCCGAAACGGCGCACAAACAGAAAGATGATGACGCTTGCAGTTGTCATGGCAAAATCACAGATCAGTGTACCACGGATTACCCCGAAAGCGTATCCGGCACCAATTTCAAAAGGACCACCGGGAATTACCGCAAGGAGTACCTGCAGGATGTTCATTCCAATAAAACCAAGGACTCCCCATATTCCTTTGTCATTGACCCAGACACGGAATTGTTTGGGATCCGATACAAAATGAACCAGGGGACGTCCGATAAAATATCCGATCAGGATTACAAAAACAATGGTAATGATAGCCAGTATCCGTTTGATTTGTTTTGTCTTTTTCTCGTTGTGATTATCCAAGTCGAACACCTCCTATTTTAAGTTCGTTCTAACCGTAACTATAGGCTTTTGGTGAAAACTTGTCAATTCTTATCGGAAAATCATTTGCTTTTACCGGTAAAATTCTTATAATAGAAAAATGGAGGGAAAATTATGTTATTTTATCTTGCTCCGATGGAGGGAATTACGGGATATATTGTGCGCAATGCTTATGCACATTATTTTCCATATATAGATAAATATTTTACACCGTTTATCCCGGCTGCAAAAAAAATGAGCAAAAAAATAAAGCGGGATCTGGCAGCGGAAAATAATGATCAGATCCGGCTGGTGCCGCAGCTGATCGGAAACCGTGCCGATGAATTTCTGATGATGATCCGGCAGTTGGAAGAGTTGGGATTTACCAGTGTCAATCTTAATTTTGGCTGCCCGTCCGGAACCGTTGTCTCGAAAAGAAAAGGGGCCGGATTTCTGGCAGATCCGAAAGAACTGGAAATGTTGCTGGAAGAAGTGCTGGAGAACAGTCCACTTGCGGTATCGGTAAAGACCAGAGTCGGAATCAAAGACCCGGATGAGTGGGAAGCTCTCTGCGGTGTCTATGCAAAGTTTCCGCTGGAAGAACTGATTATTCATCCGCGCCTGCAGAAAGATTATTACAGCGGAACACCGCGGATGGAAACATTTGCCCGTGCTCTGGAGCAGATCCATGTGCCGCTCTGTTACAATGGAGATATATGCAGTGTGGAAGATTATAAGAAAGTGACAGCTGCTTTCCGAGCTATTGATCGCATCATGATCGGCAGGGGATTACTGGAAAATCCCGGACTGGTCGGAGAAATCAAAGGAAATCCACCGGCAGATAAAGCCAGGCTGCGGGCGTTCCATGATGAAATTTTAGAGGGATGTCTGGATACTTTCCGTGCGGAAAAAGATGTCGTTTTTCATTTGAAAGAAATCTGGTTTTATCTGACAAAATCATTTCCGGACAGAGAGAAATATTTAAAGCTGATCCGGAAATGCCAGTCTCTGCCGGAGTATAAACTGATAGTACAGCAGATTTTCTCATAGACATTTTGATAGAATAAGGTATAATGAAAAGTAAAAGTCCAGGACAAGAGATAGGGGATTAACAATGAGTTTAGCAGATAAAATATTTGTAACTATGTGTCAGGATATTCTGGAGAACGGGACAAGTACCGAGGGCGAAAAGGTACGGCCGCACTGGGAGGATGGTACAAGTGCCTATACGATTAAGAAATTCGGTGTGGTGAACCGTTATGATCTGTCGAAAGAGTTTCCGGCAATCACACTGCGCAAGACGGCAATCAAGACCTGTACGGAAGAAATGCTGTGGATCTGGCAGCGGAAATCCAACAATATCCATGATTTAAACAGTACCGTCTGGGATGAATGGGCAGATGAAAACGGTTCCATCGGAAAAGCGTACGGCTATCAGCTGGCACAGAAACATCAGTATCGTGAGGGAATGATGGATCAGGTGGACCGGGTGATTTATGATCTGAAAAATAATCCGTTCAGCCGCCGGATCCTGACCAATATTTATGTGCATCAGGATCTGCATGAGATGAATCTGTATCCGTGTGCATACAGCATGACCTTTAATGTGACGCAGCATCCGGGCGATGACAAACTGACTTTAAATGCAATTTTGAATCAGCGTTCGCAGGATGTGCTTACTGCAAATAACTGGAATGTATGCCAGTACGCAGTGCTGATGCATATGCTGGCACAGGTGTGTGACATGAAAGTGGGAGAACTGGTACATGTCATTGCGGACGCACATATTTATGACCGGCATGTGGAACTGGTAAAAGAGCTGATTACGCGCCAGCAGCATCCGGCACCAAAATTCTGGCTGAATCCGGAGATTAAAGATTTTTATCAGTTTACACCGGATGATATCAAAGTGACCGATTATGTGACCGGTCCGCAGATCAAAAACATTCCGGTGGCAATATAGCAGTCAGGAGGGAGAAAATCATGAATATCATTGCAGCAGTAGATAAAAATTGGGCAATTGGGAAAAATAATGAGCTTCTGGTACGGATTCCGATGGATCAGAAATTTTTCCGGGAGACAACAACCGGGAAAGTTGTCGTGATGGGACGAAAGACGCTGGAGAGTTTTCCAAATGGTCTTCCGCTGAAAAACCGCACCAATATTGTGTTGACACATAATCCGGCGTATCAGGTTAAAGATGCGATTGTCGTGCATTCCATGGAAGAGCTGCACAGGGAACTGGAAAAGTATGATACCAATGACGTCTATGTGATTGGCGGACAGAAAATATATGAGCAGCTTTTGGATGAGTGTGATGTTGCACATATTACAAAAATCGACTATGCATATGACGCGGATGCGTATTTCCCGAATCTGGATGAAAAACCGGAGTGGAAAATTACAGCAGACAGTGAAGAACAGACATATTTTGATCTGGAATTTTATTTCTATAAATATGAAAGAGTGCAGAAGTAATGAGTGATTTTATCTTTAGCGTCAATGTCACATTTCCTATTTTTCTGGTGATGGTTATAGGCTGGGTACTGCATCAGATCGGTATGCTGGATGAGCATTTTGTCACCGTGGCAAACCGTTTCAATTTTAAGGTGACACTGCCGTTTATGCTGTTTCGGGATATTGCTTCCGTAGAAATATCAAAAGTATTTGATCTGAAATTTGTATTGTACTGTGCAATTGTCAGCAGTATCTGTTTCTGGGGCATCTGGGGGATCAGTAAATTTGCGGTCAAAGATGACAGTATCCGTGGTGCGTTTGTACAGTCTTCGTTCCGAAGCAGTGCAGCCGTCATGGGAATGGCATTTATCAACAATATTTACGGATCTTCTGCCATGGGTCCGCTGATGATCGTGGGAGCGGTTCCGCTGTACAATGTGTATTCCGTTATTGTACTGACATTTGAGGCGCAGGACGAGGAAGGAAAACGGGATAAGGGAAAAATTAAGCAGGCATTGGTCAATATCGTGAAAAATCCGATTATTGATTCGATTTTTCTGGGACTTATCGTTTCCCTTCTGGGGATTCATTTTCCGACCATTGTCAATAAGACGATTAACTCTGTCGCACAGCTTGCAACACCGCTGGCACTGATTGTGATCGGTGCGGGATTTGAGGGGCGCAAAGCTATCGCAAAGATCAAACCGACGTGCTGGGCAGCTGCAATCAAACTGGTGATCCAGCCACTGATCTTTTTACCGGTAGCAGCTTATATGGGATTTTCCGGGGAAAAGATTATTGCAATTTTAATTATGCTGGCATCCCCGACAACGCCAAGCTGTTACATCATGGCAAAGAGTATGAAAAATGATGGGGTTCTGACGGCGAGTGTTATTGTTGCAACGACGTTGTTTGCGGCATTTACGCTGACGTTCTGGATCTTTTTACTTCGCACATTTGGACTGATATAGGAGGATATCATTTTTATGGATATTACAGGAAGAAAATTATTCGTAAAGGCTCTGGAGGAAGAAGGGGTAGACACTATCTTTGGGTACCCGGGTGGAACCGTTACGGATTTATTTGATGAATTATATAAGACTGACAGTATCAACCTGATCCTGCCGCGGCATGAGCAGGGACTGATTCATGAGGCAGAAGGATATGCCAAGTCTACCGGACGGGTGGGCGTATGTCTGGTAACGAGCGGACCGGGAGCGACCAATATCATTACCGGACTGGCAGATGCCCATTATGACAGCATTCCGCTGGTATGTTTTACCGGACAGGTGCCGCTTGGACTGATCGGAAACGATGCATTTCAGGAAGTGGACATTGTTGGTATGACGAGAAGCATTACCAAGTATGGTGTGACGGTGCGAAGACGGGAAGACCTCGGAAAGATTATTAAGATGGCATTTTATATCGCCCAGACCGGGAAACCGGGACCGGTACTGATTGATATTCCAAAGGATATCCAGACGGCATCCGGATCGGCAGAGTACCCTTCCCATGTGGATATCCGTGGATATAAGCCGATTCACGGGGTACATATCGGACAGTTGAAGAAAGCTTATAAAATGCTTAAGTCTGCAAAGAAACCTCTGATTCTTGCCGGCGGAGGTGTCAACATCAGCCATGCGGGAGAGAAGCTGAAGAAATTTATGGAAAAAGAAAATGTTCCGGTTGTCACAACAATCATGGGCAAAGGCGCAGTGCCGACCACACATCCGCTGTATATCGGAAACTGTGGAATGCATGGAAAGTACGCAGCCAATATGGCAGTTATGGAATGTGATCTGCTCTTTTCCATCGGTACCCGTTTCAATGACCGGATTACCGGAGATTTAAATGAATTTGCACCGCATGCACAGATTGTTCATATTGATGTGGATACTGCTTCCATCTCGCGTAATGTGGTTGTGGATGTGCCGGTGGTTGCAGATGCAGGTGTGGCGCTTGAAAAGCTGTTAGAGTGGGCAGAGAAAAAGGATACGGCAAAGTGGCAGGAACAGATTCACAGGTGGGAGAAAGAGAATCCGCTTGCCATGCGCAGGGACCGTGGGATCAGTCCACAGATGATCATGGAGCACATTAATGCACAGTTTCCACACAGTATTTATGTGACGGATGTCGGGCAGCATCAGATGTGGGCAACCCAGTATCTGGAACTGGACGAACAGAGTCAGCTCATCACATCCGGCGGACTGGGAACGATGGGATTCGGATTTCCGGCCGCAATCGGAGCAAAAATTGCAAATCCAAAGAAACCGGTCGTGTGTATCACGGGAGATGGCGGATTTCAGATGAATATTCAGGAGATGGCAACGGCGGTAACACAGGGTACCGGAATTACGATCTGTCTGTTGAACAATAATTATCTTGGTATGGTCCGCCAGATGCAGGAACTGTTTTATGGAAAGCGTTACAGTGCGACCTGTCTGCGCCGGCGCCCATCCTGTCCGGGTGGATGCAAGGGACCAAATGATCAGTGTCCGGAATATGTTCCGGATTTCGTGAAACTGGCAGAAAGCTATGGAGCATACGGAATCCGTGTAGAGAAGGAAGAAGACATTGATGCAGCGTTTGCGGAGGCAAAGAAGCATACGGATGCACCGACGATCATTGAATTTATGATTGCCACCGATGAACTGGTACTTCCGATGGTAAAGAGCGGAAATCCGATGAGTGAAATGATTTTAAAATAGGAGGAAAGCAATGTCTGAAATGAAAAAGCGCTGGATTGCATTGTATGTAGAAAATGATGTAGGTGTACTTGCGAAGGTTTCCGGACTGTTTTCCGGAAAATCCTACAATTTACAGTCACTGACGGTTGGTACGACGGAAGATGAGACGGTTTCCCGTATGACGATCAGTGTGGAGAGTGATGATATCACGTTTGAGCAGATCAAAAAGCAGTTAAATCGTATGGTTGAGGTAATCAAGGTGATCGACCTGACAAATGTTCCGCTTCGGTTAAAAGAGCTGATGTTTGTCAAGATTATGGAACTGAATGAGACACAGATGACGGAAGTGTTTCAGATTGCCCAGGCCATGCGTGTGGATGTGGTGGATATCGGAATCGGCAGTGTTATGCTTGAGTGCAGAAGAACAGAGCAGAAACATGACGATCTGATTGCCATCTTAAAGAAAAAGTTTAAGCATATTTCCGTTGTGCGCGGAGGTTCGGTTGCTATCGAATCAATCAGCACAGAGTGCAGATAAAAATGCTGCCCGTGGTGGTCTTTGGCCACTGCGGACAGCGTTTTTAAATGAAAGGACCGTTAAGATTAACGGGCAGTTACTTCGACAATCTCTCCGACATACATCATATGCATATCGTGATCGCTGTACCATTTATCCATCAGTGTGGAATCGGTAAAACTGTCTTCGCTGACCGGTACGGCAGCCATCTTTCTGCATAAAAATACCAGATTGGCTTCATCCGGATAAGGAATGTCATGCCGGAATGCCTTTGTCAGTCCGGCAGCGGCGAATTTGTCTTCTTCTCCGCGGCCACTGTGACTGCCGCAGTAATTTAACGCATCGCGGTAGTCTTCATTCAGGAAAGACAAAGAGAACAGATCTCCGTTGTCTAAAAATTCTTTGGTATAGCGGGAATCACGGATAAAAATAAATACAACGTTTTTTCCCCAGAGGACGCCTACACCTCCCCAGCTGACGGTCATAGTGTTGCATCTGGTTTTGTCTCCGGCGGAAACTAAAGCCCATTCTTTTCCTATTTTGGTAAATGGATTGAATTCCATCTTATCGATTGGATATGGTTGAAATGTGTGCATAACAAGCCTCCTTTTTTATTGTTTTGTATTTAGGCGATTGCGAAACGCTCTTCTGCGCCTGCCGCCGCTTACACGGTCGGACGCGCTTTTTAGACAGAATTGCTGAATTTACAGAAATCCGCTTCTGCCTTAATTTTTGTGTCCGGGCATCGCTTCGACTGTTTCTGCGGTCTGTCGGTCTGCCGGGGACACCGTTCGCGAATTTCTGGTCTGCCTAAGAGGAAACCTTCGAAACGTTTATTACGCCCACTCCCCATTTGTCTTGATATATATTTTGTTTTAAACATTTTACCCTGTGACTGCGCAAATAGAACCGTGGGCGCGCTTATTCGAAGCTTCCCTCTAAGGCAGACACGAACCCGCTCAGACGGTGTCCCCGGCAGACCGACAGACCGCAGAAACTGTTGAACGTTGGACGGACAGCAAATCATCGAAAAAGGCAGAAGCAGATTCCTGTAAATTCGTAATTCTGGATAATTGCGCGTCCGACCGTGTAAGCGGCGGCAGGCGCAGAAGAGCGTTTCGCAATCGCCTGATTTATTTTATGTATCAACAGTATAACAGTGTAACCTTTTTTTTACAAGATGCATACTATGAATCAAATGCAGCTGTCTGGAACTGTTTGATGCCACTGCGAAGAAACGTGGCAGGTTTTCTGGCAGGAAGAGAGGGAGATCATGTATGGATCAGAATAGAGTGGAAAATCAGGTGGATGAGGGAACGCTTCAGATTCACCTGACAAATGCTTCGACGGGAATTCCGGTGAAAGGAGCAAGGATTACCATATCTTATACGGGAGGTCCGCAGCAGGTGCTGGAGGAGGTGGATACCGACGATTCTGGAAACACTGAGAAGATTACGCTTGATGCTCCTCCACTGGAGTACTCCATGGAGCCGGGTGAAAACCAGCCATATGCGGAATATACGATCAAGGTGCAGGCCACAGGCTATCGGGACATTACGGTTTCGGCGATCAATATCCTGTCCGGGGAAGATGCGACGCAGGAAGTGGTAATGGAGGCACAGGATGCGCCGGGCGATCCGATTGATACGATCGTGATTGATGCACATACCCTGTATGGAGAATATCCACCGAAAATTCCGGAGAGTGAGATTAAGACGGTGGAAGAAACCGGAGAAATTGTCTTAAGCCGTGTAGTAATTCCGGAATATGTTGTGGTACATGACGGAGCACCGGGAGATTCCACAGCTCCGAATTATTATGTGCGCTATCGTGATTATATTAAAAATGTAGCTTCCAGTGAAATCTATGCGACCTGGCCGGATGCCACAATCCGTGCCAATGTGCTGGCTATTATGTCATTTACTTTAAACCGGGTTTATACGGAATGGTACCGGGGCAAAGGGTATGTGTTTACCATCACATCTTCCACGGCATACGATCACAAATTTATTTACGGAAGAAATTTCTTCCAGAGTATTTCACAGGTAGTGGATGAAATGTTTGAAAATTATCTGTCCCGGCCAAATGTCCGTCAGCCAATTCTGACACAGTACTGTGACGGACAGAGAGTGACCTGTCCGGACTGGATGTCGCAGTGGGGAAGCAAATATCTGGGTGATCAGGGATATTCTGCCATTGATATTCTGCGCAGTTATTACGGAAATGATATGTATATTAATTCCGCGGAGGGAATTTCCGGGATTCCGGCATCCTGGCCGGGATATGATCTGGGCGTGGGAGCAAGCGGACCAAAGGTACGTCAGCTGCAGGAACAGCTGGCAAGAATTTCGCGTGCTTATCCGGCGATACCGACGATTACGGCGGACGGAGTTTACGGATCAAGGACGAGGGAAGCGGTGGAAAAGTTTCAGTCGGTTTTCGGACTTCCGGTAACCGGTATTGTGGACTATCCGACCTGGTATAAAATTTCAGATATTTATGTTGCGGTTTCCCGTATCGCAGAACTTGTATAAAAGAGAGGAAAAATACGGATGAAAAATTATAAAATTACCGTGTCATATGATGGCACCAGATATAAAGGATGGCAGGTATTAAAAAGCACCGATGCAACCATACAGGGAAAGCTGCAGATGGTGCTTTCGGCGCTTGCCGGGCATCCGGTGGAAGTGATCGGTTCCGGAAGAACCGATGCCGGAGTTCATGCAATCGGGCAGGTGGCTAATTTCCATCTGGACGAACATTTTTCGGCAGAGGAAATTTTTGAAGATCTGAACCGGCACCTTCCGGAAGATATCGCAGTGACAAAAATCGAGGAGGTCGATGACCGGTTTCACAGCAGATATCAGGCTGTGGAAAAGACCTACCGTTACCGGATACGGACAAGTCCGGTGCCGAATGTATTTGAACGAAAATTTTTGTATCAGTATGGACAAACGCTTGATGTGGATAAAATGAAAAAAGCGGCACAGGCACTTGTGGGAACGCATGATTTTGCTTCTTTTTGCGGAAACCGTCATATGAAAAAATCAACGGTCCGTACCATTTTTTCCATTGATCTGGTGGAAAGAGACGGTGAGATTGAGATCCTGTATTGTGGCAATGGATTTTTACAGAACATGGTAAGGATTCTCACGGGAACATTGATTGAAGTGGGAAGAGGCGAACGGGCTCCGGAAAGTATGCCGGCACTTCTTAAGGCAAAGGAACGGAAGCAGGCGGGCTATACGGCACCGCCGCAGGGATTACGATTGGAGAAAGTGACATATGAGACAATGGATGGTCGCTGCTAAAAAAGCGGATTTTTATGCGATTGCAGAGAAATTTCATGTGGATCCGGTTGTGGCAAGGATTATCAGAAACCGCGAGGTAATCGGAGAAAAAAATATCCGGATTTATCTGGGTGGGAACCTTTCGGACCTGTCAGATCCGCATCAGATGAAAGATATGGACCGGCTGGTGGAGATTCTTGCACAAAAGATCCGGAAACAGGCGCATATCCGGATTATCGGCGATTATGATGTGGATGGTGTGACTTCCTCCCATCTGTTTCTGACGGCTTTGCGGCGTGTGGGAGCAAAAGTGGACGTGGTTATTCCACACCGGATACAGGACGGATATGGGCTGAGCCTGCATTTATTACAACAGGCGAAAGAAGATGGTGTGGATACAATTCTGACCTGTGATAACGGTATTGCCGCTATCGATGAGATTGCGTGGGCAAAAGCACAGAAAATGACAGTACTTGTGACCGACCACCATGCAGTCCCGTTTGAAGAACATGAGGGCAGAAGAACAGAGAAAAAGAGTCTGGCAGATGCCGTGGTAAATCCGCATCAGCAGGACTGCAGGTATCCGTATAAAGAGCTGTGCGGCGCCGGTGTGGCATGGAATGTCATCCGTGTATTGTATGAAAATTATGATATGGACAAAAGAGAAGCGGAAGATCTGCTGGATTTTGTTGCTATGGCAACTGTCTGTGATGTCATGTCGCTCACCGGGGAAAACCGTATCCTGGTAAAAGAGGGATTAAAGAGAATCCGTCATACGAAAAACATCGGATTGCAGGCACTTATGCAGGCATGCAATGTACAGCCGGAGAATATCAGTGCATACCATTTTGGTTATGTCTTAGGGCCATGTGTCAATGCAACCGGCAGGCTTGACACGGCAAGGCATGCCCTTCGGCTGTTTGAGACCGGGCAGGAAACGGAGGCAGAAGAGATTGCCCGGGATCTGGTTGATCTGAATCAGGAACGCAAGGAGTTGACACTGCAGGGCGTGGAAATGGCAAAGAAACTCTGTGAGGAAGGTGGATATGAGAATGATCCGGTACTTGTTCTGTTTCTGCCGGATGTCCACGAAAGCATTGCAGGACTGATTGCCGGAAGAATCCGGGAAATGTATAACCGGCCGGTATTTGTGCTGACGCGGGGAGAAGAGGGAGTCAAAGGCAGCGGAAGATCGACGGAAAATTATTCCATGTATGAAAATATGTGTGGATGTGCGGAACTGTTTACAAAATTTGGCGGACATCCGATGGCGGCAGGGTTATCCCTTCCGGAAGAAAATGTGGAAAAATTCCGCAGAAAAATCAATGAAAACTGTCCGCTTACGGTGGAGGAAGTCTGCCCGGATATTCACATTGACATGGCCATGCCGGTGGGATATGCGAGTACGGAACTGGTCCATCAGTTTGCACTTTTGGAGCCGTTTGGAAAAGACAATCCATCTCCACTGTTTGCAGACCGGAATCTGTCCATCAGCCGCATGTGGGTGATAGGAAAGAACCGGAATGTTCTTCGGATGAGTGTTCTTTCGGAATACGGACAGCCGGTTCCGGTTATTTTCTTTGGGGATGTGGAGACGTTGTTTGCATATTTTACCGAAAAGTTTGGTCAGGAAGAGGTGGAGAATGCGCTGCATGGCAGAAAAAACCGGATTTTATTTTCTATGGTGTATACAGCAAAGATTGATTTTTATCAGGAAAATGAAAATCTGCAGCTGGAGATGAAATATTATCGCTGATTCCATTGAAAAAACGGGAAAGAAATTGTAAAATAAATGCAATGGAGGGCAAGTAATGTTCGGAAAAAAGAAACAAAAACAGGAAACACTGGTACGGATGAGAAACCTGGCACAGCTGGATGAAGGCTTTTTTGCCCATATGAAGGACGGAAAAGATATGTTTGATGCAACCGCAAGGGAAATCAGAAATACATATCAGCAGCTGGGAGCCGGAATCACCCAGATACAGGAAAATATAAAAGAAGCATCACAAATGGCGGCAGACAACGGAGAAAAGGAGCAGGAGCTGACCGGACAGCTGGCGTCATATCAGGAGCAGGAAGTACAGTCATCGGAAAAAAGAGAGCAGATGCTGCAGAATTTTGCACAGATCGAACAGGAGATGGCACAGCTGGTGGAGGAAAACAAACATTTCACCACGCCATCCAAATTCCTGAACGAATTTCCGGTTGCACTCAAGGCGGAAAATGAAAAGACCCGAGAGGAACTGGAAAAGATGCAGGATTGCGGAAAGCAGATGGGAGTGCTTGCCCTCAATGCGGCGATTGAAGCCGGGCGTATGGGAGAGGGAGGAAAACAGTTTGTTACGGCTGCAGAAACGATCCGTGTATCTGCGGGAACGTATGATGAGCTGATTGATCAGGCACATAAGAGGCTGGCAGATTCGGATGAGAGAATTGCAGAGCTGGAAGAGCAGGTACACCGGATGGTTACATTGCTGAAAGAAAACAATGTTGCAATGACCAAACTGATGAAATCCTGTCAGGAGGCTGCGCGTCAGGCACAGGAATGGAATCGTTTAAAACCATGTCCAAATTTCAAAGAGATGGAAAACCAGATTGTTGTGCTTCGCAATGCAGATGAGGAAATTGCCAAATCCGAGGAACGCAACCGGATGCAGATGGAGGATTTTACAGAAGAAATGGAGAGTCAGAAGAAAAATTTTGATGAACTTCTTCAATCCATGGAAACCGTGTACCGGCATGCGGCAGAACGCAAAAAATAAAAGGAAAAAGAAAAGGAGCTGACCAGAGAGGCCAGCTCTTTTATTATTCCACAGAAAAATTGTTATCGGTTTTGGATGAGGTGGCGGCAGCTTTAGCACGCGCCCAGTTGTGGCGGTAAACCACATGGTACATGACTGCGGCAAGAACAAATGCACAACATACATCAAAGAAAGAATGCTGTTTGATAAACATCGTTGCCAGAATGATGCTGACCGTCAGAATCAGTGTCAGGAGACAGACCAGCTTGTTTTTGCGCAGCTTTTTATTGTGTGTCACCGCAAGATAAATGCCGAGCGAATTATATACATGGATACTCGGAAACAGATTCGTCGGAGTATCACCGGTATATAGGCGTTCACAGAGCATGGTGCACAGATTGTGGTGTGTGAAATAGGTCGGACGCAGATACTGACCGTTCGGGTATACCGTGGAGATGATTAAAAAGATTGTCATTCCGGTAAACAAAAACGCACACAATTTATAGTAATCTGTTTTATTATGTAATGCCATATAGGCGATGCCCCATCCGACAAAAGGAAACCAGAGCAGATAAGGGATGACAAAGTATTCACAAAACGGAATATAATCATCAATCGGTACATGGATGACATGAAAATGTGTCGTGACGGTTTTTTCTACATAGTTAAACCATGCCATGTACACGAAAAAATATAACAAAATCCATAAATGTTTATATTTTTCATAATATTTTCGGAACACAAACGTCCGCTTACTTTGGGTTTCCGGCAACATAAATACTCCTTTTATATCTGTGTGCAGATCTTTTTTCTTTTGTTCTGAAACTGATTATAGCACGGGGAAAAAAGCACGACAATATAAAACCCGCAATGTTCATAAAACTTTAAAAATTTGGCACATTGACAACCTCTTGTGCTTTTGTATAATACAATAGTGACGGAGGATAAGAATTTTGAAAAAAGCACGAATGAAAAGAAAACAGAGAAGAAAACTGATATGGATGGTGGCAGGACTGGTCGTTCTTTTGTATCTGGGACTGGCCGTTTATTTCCACAATCACTTTTTCCCGAAAACGACATTAAATGGAAGAAAAGCGGGAGGGTATACCGCGCAGAAAGTGATGGATGAGATTACGGAAGAAATCCATTCCTACCAGTTAAAGATAGCAACAAGAGACAAGCATACAGAAAAAATTTCCGGACAGGATATTTCGCTGGAACCACAGTGGGGAGACGAAATAACAGAGCTGGTACACGCACAGAATATGTTTGCATGGCCGGTAAAAATTTTCCAGAAACAGACATTGAAAAATACAACACTTGTCGACTATGACAAAGATAAGCTGCAGACACAGATCGATGCATTGGACTGTATGGATGCAGACAATCAGACGGCACCGGAGAATGCTTCGGTTTCTTCTTATGATAAGACGGAAGGATTTACCGTGGTTGGGTGCGTCATGGGAACGACCATTGATGCAGAGAAAATGTATCAGGCAGTGCAGGAGGCGGTGGAAGGATTAAAAGAGAACCTCTCTCTGGAAAAAGCCGGCGTTTATGAAGATCCGACGGTTTTAGATGATGATGAGAATCTGGTAAAAGCCGTAAAGAAAATGAATGGGTATGCAAAGACAAAGATTACATTTACCGTGGGAGATTCCAAAGAGGTACTCGATGCTTCCGTATTTGGTGACTGGTTCCGGTTAAATAAAAAGTTAAAACCGGTACTGGACCAGGAGTGTGTAAAAGCATACGTCAGTGATCTTGCAAAAAAATATAATACCTGTTACAGTGCCAAAACGTTAAAGACTTCTTACGGAAAGACGGTTACGATTCCGGAGAGCCATTATGGATGGAAGATTGATACGGAAAAGGAAATCGCCCAGATTACGAGTGAGATCAAAGCCGGGAAAGCAGTGGAAAGAGAACTGAATTATTCCATGACAGCCAATTCCCATGGAAAAAATGATTATGGCGATTCTTACGTTGAGATCAATCTGATGGCACAGCATATGTTCTTATATAAAGATGGAAAACTGGTGATTGATTCGGATTTTGTATCGGGAAATGTATCGAAAAATAATGCGACACCGACCGGTGCATATGGCGTGACATATACCGAGAAAAATGCAACTTTGCGCGGAGAAAACTATGAGACGCCGGTTACATACTGGATGCCTTTTGCGGGAAATGTCGGTATGCATGATGCCTACTGGCGCAGCAAGTTCGGAGGAAGTATTTATAAATATGCAGGATCACATGGCTGCATCAATCTTCCGCCGGAAGTCGCAAAGGTAGTATTTGAAAATGTTAAGAAGAATTATCCGGTGCTGGTGTATGAACTTCCTGGAACGGAAAGTACCGATGCAACAGATAAGGAAGAAGCAAAAAAGGTCGTAAAACTGATTGACGCACTCGGAACCATTACAAAGGATTCCAAAGAAGCGGTGCAAAAGGCAAGAAATGCGTATGAGAAACTGACTGCCAATGATAAGGTGTATGTCACAAATTATGATAAATTAAAGAAAGCAGAAGAAAAATTACAAAAATTGCAGAAAAATTCAAAGGAATAGGGGATACTTGACAAAATTGATAAAAAACTGCAAAATGTAACAGCGCAACCGTTTAACATGCAATGGATGCATAGGTGTGCAGTTAGGAGAAGAATATGAAAAAGGGAAATGTAATCACCATTTCGGATGTTGCGGAAGCACTTGGCGTTTCCAAAACGACAGTCAGCCGGGCAATATCCGGAAAGGGAAGAATCGGTGAGGCAACAAGGCAAAAAGTCTTGGCTTATATAGAGGAGCATGATTATAAACCGAATGTAATTGCAAGAGGACTTGCACAGTCAAAAACATTCAATCTCTGCGTGGTTATGCCGGAGGATTATGCACTGGTAGATCTTCCGTTTTTTCAGGAAGTCATTACAGGAATTCAGGAAATTGCAGGAATGAATGAGTACGACATTCTGTTGTGTATCTGTCAGGAAAATGATATTACCAGTCTCGAGCGCATCGTGAGAAACCGCAAGGTGGACGGGATTGTGCTGCTGCGGACCTTTTTAAAAGACCCGCAGATTGAACTGCTTCTGGAGAAAAAGATTCCGTTTGTTACAACCGGTAGTACCGCATACCGTAAAGTTAAACAGGTGGACAATGACCAGCAGAGCGCCTGCCGCGAACTGACATCTATTTTACTGATGCGCCAGATGAAGCATATCGCTCTGCTCGGAGGAAGTGAATCTTTCGTAGTCAACCAGAACCGGTATAAAGGATACCAGCAGGCATATCAGGAAGCGGGAAGAGAAGTGGAAGAAACGCTTGTTTACCGGAATTTGGAGAGCCGTGCCTTTATGGATCGTGCAGTGGAAGAAGTGCTGGAAAAAGGGGCGGATTGTATTGTCTGCATGGATGATGCCATCTGCATACAGGTACTTCGCAAGCTGCGGCAGGAACACATAAAAGTGCCGCAGGATATTCGTGTGGCATCGTTTTACAACAGTTCCGTGCTCGAGAACAATATACCATCGATTACTTCGTTGTCTTTCAATGCGAGAGAACTCGGAATGGAAGCCTGTAAGAATCTGCTGGCGCAGATTGAAGGGGAGACGGTACCGGATCGGACACTGTTGTCGTATGAAGTAGTACTTAAAGAATCCACAAAATAAAAATTCAAAGATTGGATGGCGCAAGTGCCAGAACGGTGTATGCAAATGTTAAAGCAGATCATAACGGAAATTGAAAACAGACAGAATATAACCCGTGATCAGCTGGCTCTGCTGCTGGAGACAACGGATACCGGGGACATTGCATTTCTTCACGAGCGGGCACGTAAGACAGCAGATGCCATTTACGGAAAGCAGGTGTTTATCCGTGGATTGATTGAATTCACCAATTACTGTAAGAATGACTGTATTTACTGTGGCATTCGAAAGAGCAATCGCAAGGCAGAACGCTATCGCCTGACGGAGGAAGAAATTCTTTCCTGTTGTGCAAATGGGTATGAACTGGGATTTCGGACCTTTGTGCTGCAGGGAGGGGAAGATCCGTATTTTACGGACGATAAAATCTGTGCCCTGATACGGCAGATCAAGGCACAGTATCCCGATTGTGCGGTGACGCTTTCCATCGGGGAGAAAGAGCACGACAGCTATCAGGCATTTTTTGATGCCGGTGCGGACCGGTATCTGCTGCGTCATGAGACCGCGGACGAGGCGCATTATGGAAAACTGCATCCGGCAGAAATGTTCTGGAAACATCGCATGGACTGTCTGTGGGATTTAAAAGAAATCGGTTATCAGGTGGGATGTGGATTTATGGTCGGTTCGCCGGAGCAGACGGTGGATACGCTGTATGAAGATCTGCAGTTTATCCGGAAATTGCAGCCGCATATGGTAGGCATCGGTCCGTTTATTCCCCAGAAGGATACCCCGTTTGGCGAAAAAAAGGCAGGAACAATGGAAGATACGCTTCGGCTTTTATCCATTATCCGACTGTTGCAGCCGCATGTGCTGCTGCCATCAACAACTGCACTGGGAACCATTCATCCGCTGGGCAGGGAAAAAGGAATTCAGGCAGGGGCAAATGTTGTGATGCCGAATCTTTCCCCGGTAGCAGTGCGGGAAAAATATAAATTATATGATAATAAAATCTGTACGGGAGATGAGGCGGCAGAGTGCCGGCACTGTATGGCGCGCCGCATGGAAAGTGTCGGATACAAAGTGGTCGTAAACCGTGGAGATTATCACTGATTCAGCAAAACGCACAAGAAGGAGAACGCATATGGGTGCAACATGGAATGAAACACCGTCTGCAAATCGTCTGCATATCGGTGTATTTGGAAAAACAAACAGTGGAAAATCTTCATTTATCAATGCTTTTACCGGGCAGGAGGTTTCCATCGTTGCAGATGTGGCGGGAACGACAACCGATCCGGTATACAAAGCGATGGAAATTTATCCGATGGGACCGTGCACGATTATGGACACGGCAGGATTTGATGATGAAAGCACGCTGGGAGAACAGCGCGTGGAACGGACGCGGCTTGCAGCCCAAAAAGCAGATCTGGCAATTATTGTATTTTCTGCACAGCCGGTTTCCGGCGAATCCTATGAGGAAGAACTGAAATGGTACACCTGGTTTAAGGAGCGTAAAATTCCGGTTCTTCTGATCATTAACAAGGCGGACGTGGCGGATGCAGCACCTCTGAAAAACTATCTGAAAGAAAAAACAAAGGAAGATGCACTGGCAGTCAGTGCATTGACCGGAGCCGGTATGGAAAATGTCCGGGAGGCAATGAGCCGCAGAGTGCCGGAGAATTTTGGAAACCGTTTGATTACGGGGGATCTGGTCACGGAGGAAGATCTTGTGCTTCTTGTTATGCCACAGGATATTCAGGCACCGAAAGGACGTCTGATTCTGCCGCAGGTGCAGACGCTGCGGGAATTACTGGATAAAAAGTGTATGGTTATGAGTGTGACCACGGACAAACTGCTTCCGGCACTCAACATGCTGCAGCAGGCACCAAAGCTGATTATTACCGATTCCCAGGTGTTTGATTATGTATACCGGAATAAACCGGCGGAAAGTATGCTGACATCTTTTTCTGTGCTGTTTGCTGCATACAAAGGGGATCTGCCGTACTATATGGAAGGTGCCAGACAGATCGATGCAATGAACGAAAACTCTCATGTGCTGATAGCGGAATGCTGTACGCATGCCCCTTTGAGCGAGGATATCGGCAGGGTAAAAATTCCGCGTATGCTGCGGAAACGATTTGGAGAACGGCTAAGGATTGATCATGTGAGCGGCACGGATTTTCCACAGGATCTGGAAGGGTATGACCTGATCATTCAGTGTGGCGCGTGTATGTTTAACCGCAGATATGTAGTATCAAGAATCGACCGCGCAAAGGCACAGAACATTCCAATGACAAATTATGGGATTACAATTGCACATTTGACTGGAATTCTGGATAAAATTGTGCTAACATTGCGGTAACAGGAAAGAAGGGGATTACGGCATGAAGATTACAATTGCAAGAGAGTGCGGCTGTTATGGAGATGAAGTCGGACAGGTTCTGGCAGACAGACTGAATGTTCCACTTTACAATAAAAAGACATTAACAGAACTCGCAAAGAAAAAGGGAATTCTGGAGCATTATCCGGATTATTTCGGTGAGAATCCGGCGGGAACGCTTCTGGCAGTCATTGCGGAAGACGATGGGGAAGACAGTGTTGTGCACCGGACACCGAGGAAAGTTCTGGATGAACTGATTGGGGAGACATCGTGTATTCTGATTGGCAGAGCCGGAAATTATGCTTACCGGAAGGAAAACGATGTGGTACGTGTGTTTTTAAGTGGTGACAGGGAATCCCGGATTCATCATCTGATGGAGAAGCATAAGGTGAAAAGGCATGAGGCGGAGGCCATCATTGAGAAGACGGAAGGCCGGCGTAAGCAGTATCATATGTATTATACCGGGGAGGACTGGGGGTACGCTGCAAATTATGATCTTTGCATTAATGATACGCGTTTTGGAATTGAAGGTACGGCAGATATCATTATGCAGTATGTAAAAGATTGCACCGCACAGGAAAAATAGGGAGAAGGATTTAAGAATGGGGATTGTATTTTATTAATACAATCCTTATTTTTGCCCCAAAAATCCTGAAAGGTGCTAAAATGGGAAAAGCGAAAGAAGGAGTTAAAAAATGAAGTATTTAAGACAACTATTGATGATTCTTATTTTCTCGTTTATCGGGGAAGTCCTGCACGCGGTGATTCCGATTCAGATGCCGGCAAGTATTTATGGTCTGGTGCTTTTATTTATTGCACTGATGACAGGACTGGTCAAATTGCCGCAGGTGCATGAAGCCGCGCGGTTTCTGATTGAGATTATGCCGCTGATGTTCATTCCGGCGGGTGTCGGGCTGATTGACAGCTGGGGAGAACTGCGGCCGATTCTGCTTCCGGTCATTGTTCTGCTGCTCGTTTCTACCGTACTGGTTATGGGCGTGTCAGGACAGGTTACACAGCAGATGATGCATCATGGAAAGAAAGAGGACAAGAATGAATAACTTTTTACAGAACTCTGTATTTTTCGGAGTATTTATCAGTATTATTACCTATGAGATCGGGGTATTGATCAAGAAAAAATTAAAGATCGCCATTTTTAATCCACTGTTGATTTCTATGGCACTGATCATTATTATTCTGCTGATTTTTCATGTGGATTATGACACATACGAAAGTGGGGCGAAATACCTTTCGTATTTCCTGACACCGGCAACGGTTGCGCTGGCGGTACCTTTGTATGAGCAGATTGAGCCTCTTAAGAAAAACTGGAAGGCGATTCTTGCAGGAATTTTTGCGGGTGCCATGACCTCTGCGCTGTGTGTGTTGGTATTGTCACTGATTTTTAAATTATCACACAAACAGTATGTCACACTGCTTCCAAAGTCCATCACAACGGCGATCGGTATGGGATTGTCCGAAGAACTGGGCGGAATTGTAACCATTACGGTTGCAGTTATCATTGTCACAGGGGTGATTGGAAATATGTTTGCCGAGAATATCTGTAAACTGTTTCACATTAGCGATCCGGTGGCAAAAGGCGTTGGAATCGGATCTGCTTCGCATGCCATGGGAACATCAAAGGCAATGGAGATGGGAGAGATTGAAGGGGCAATGAGCAGTCTGTCAATTGCAGTCTCCGGTCTGATGACGGTTGTGGTATCGCTGATCTTTTCACATATTTATTAAGGGGGAAAAAGAGGGGGTTATGGCTTTACAATTTGTACTGGGAAGTTCGGGGAGCGGGAAAACAGAATACATCTATGAGCGTCTGGTGCGGCAGGCAGGGGAACATCCGAAGAAAAATTATCTGGTGATTGTACCGGAGCAGTTTACGATGCAGACCCAGCAGAAACTGGTGGAACTTGCACCGAATCATGCAATTATGAACATTGATGTGTTAAGTTTTAAGCGTCTGGCATACCGTGTGTTTGATGATATGGGGATGCAGGACATACAGGTTCTGGAAGAAACCGGAAAAAACCTGGTGCTGCGCAGGCTTGCACAGGAACAGGAGGAGACGCTTACCGTTCTTCGGGCAAATATGAACCGGATGGGATATATCGGGGAAGTAAAATCAATGATCTCAGAGCTGGTGCAGTACCGGATTTCACCGGAACAGCTGGTGGATCTGACGGAGGACAAAACAATCTCACCGGTACTTTCTGCAAAACTGCGCGACGTGGCAACCATGTATCGCGCTTTTTGTGATTTTATGAAAGATAGTTTTGTGACGGCGGAAGAGATATTAAATGTTCTGAAAAATCTTGTGCCGCAGTCGGAAACTTTGCGGGATGCGGTGCTGGTATTTGATGAGTTTACCGGTTTTACACCGATACAGAATGATCTCATGCGGGAATTGCTGCAGGTGACAGAGCATATTTACATTACGCTTACAATCGATGCTGCAGAAGATTTTTATCATTGCAGTGGAAATGAAGAATTATTTGCACTGTCCAAAAAAACGATTCTGTCTTTGATGAAGATGGCAGAAGAACTTCATGTGCAGGTGATGGAACCGGTGGTAATGACAGACAGTGCACACAAGCGTTTTAAGCTGGCTCCGGCACTGGCATTTATGGAACAGAATCTGTTTCGTCCCCGTCCGGCAAAATATACCAAGCCGGTAGAAGAAATCCATCTTGCCGCAGTAAAAAATCCACAGGAAGAACTGATTCTTGTGGCCAGGCAGATCAATGCGCTAATCAGACAGGGATACCGCTATCGGGAAATTGCTGTGGTGACGGGCGCAGTGGAAGCTTATCAGAGTTATATGGATCCGGTTTTTACGAAATATGAGATTCCATATTTTATGGATACGACCAAAGAAGTGTTATTTCATCCGTTCATTGAATGTATTCGTGCCGCGCTTGAAATTGTGGATACGAATTTTAGTTATGAGGCAGTCATGCGCTTTTTGCGGTGTGGATTCTGTGATATTGCGGAGGACGATCTGGACCGGCTGGACAGTTATCTGGTTGCAACCGGTATCCGCGGCAAAGCGGCGTGGAGCAGACGATGGGGGCATATGCCACGGCAGAAAACGCTTTACGATCTGGAACAGCTCGAAAAACTCCGGGAAAAAATATATGGGTATCTTGAGCCGTTTGCAGCAGTATTTGCCCGAAAAGATGCCCGTGTTTCGGATGGCATCCGGGCATTGTATGAGCTGCTGACACAGCTGGACACCCAGCATCAGTTATGGAACAGGGAACAGCAGCTTCTGGCGCAGGGAGAGGAAACCAGATCCCGGGAATATGCACAGATTTATACAATCGTGATGCAACTTCTGGAAAAATATAATCTATTACTGGGGGAGGAGCCATTGCAGATCCGGGATTTTACCGAAGTGCTGGAGGCAGGACTTTCCGCTGCAGACGTGGCTGTGATTCCACCGGGCTATGACAGTGTTACGATAGGAGATATCGAACGTACACGATTAAATCATATCAGGATTTTATTTTTTATCGGTGTGAACGACGGTATTATTCCGAAAGCGGCAAATGCCGGAGGAATTATTTCCGAATACGAAAGAGAACTTCTGGCAGAAAAAATGGAGTTAGCACCGGGGGCAAGGGAGCAGGCATTTATTCAGCGCTTTTATTTGTACCGCAATCTTACCAAACCTTCAGAAAAATTATATGTCAGTTATGCAAAGGTTGACAGTGAGGGAAAAGCCATCCGTCCTTCTTATCTGACCGGAGTTTTGAGGAAACTGTTTCCGACACTGAAATTGCAGGAACCGGAGCATATGGAGGCGCATACAGATTTTTATACCAAAGAGGCTGCCGAAGATTATCTCGTCTTCGGACCGCACGAAGAAGCCTGGTATGCGCTTGCCCGCTGGTTCCTGCAGGAGAATGATATGCAAAAGCAGGAGAAGATCCGTAAACTTCTGCATGCGCCGTATACACGGTATGAGGGAGAGCCAATCAGCCGGGCGGTTGCACTTGCACTGTACGGAAGACATCCGTACGGAAGTATTACGCGGCTGGAACGGTTTGCTGCCTGTGCATATGCACATTTTCTGCAATACGGGTTAAAACTTACGGAGCGTGAGACCAGTGCATTTGAGAGTGTGGATATGGGAAATATCTATCATACGGCCTTAGAACGCTACAGCCGGAAGCTGGAACAATCGGAATATGACTGGTTTGTGGTGCCGGATGCCGTGCGCCGGCAGATGGCAGAGAATGCCATGCAGGAGGCAATTGCCGGGTATCCGGGTATGGCGGTCTGCGATACGGCAGAAAATGCCTATCAGAGAAAACGGATGCTTGCTATTTTTGACCAGACGGTCTGGGCATTGACCAGACAGGTGCGTGCGGGGCAGTTTGTACCGGAAAAATTTGAGGTGACATTTGACGAACTGGAGGGAAAGGAAAGTCTCGAGTACCGGTTATCGCATGATGTGACCATGCGGTTGGAAGGACGGATTGACCGTCTGGATACCTTTGAAGATGAAAATAAAATTTCGATTAAAGTAATAGACTATAAATCCGGAAATACAAAGTTCGATCTGATCCGTGTGTACCGCGGACTGCAGCTGCAGCTGGTGGTTTATATGGATGCGGCGATGGAAATGCTGCGGGGACAGCATCCGAAAAAAGAAATCCTTCCCGGGGGAATTCTCTATTATCACATTGATGATCCGGTACTCGAATCGGATACTCCATTGTCAGACGAAGAGGCCGAGCAGGCGCTGCTTTTCGCACTGCGTCCGGATGGACTGGTGAATTCCGGAGAGGAAATCTATCGTGCCATGGATCAGAATTTTGAGGGAAAATCGCAGATGATCCCCGTGGAAATCAAGAAAAACGGTGAAATTTCCACAGCGCGTTCAAAAGTGGCATCGACGGAAGAGTTTGCGGTGATTACCCGCTATGTAGAGCACGAGATCCGGCAGTGTGGAGAGGCCATCTATGCGGGAAATATTGCGGTGAATCCTTACCGGAGTGATATAGAAACCAGCTGTACCTATTGTCCATATGCATCGGTGTGCGGGATGGATGCAAAAATTCCGGGATATGAATACCGGCAGTTTGCATCCATGAAAAAAGAAGAAGTGCTTGACCAGATGCAGACAGAGCTTGCCAGAAACAGGGGAAAGGAGGAGCGATCAGATGAAATGGACGAAGGAACAGCAGGACGTCATTGATTTTAGAAACCGGGATATTCTCGTCTCGGCGGCAGCGGGATCGGGAAAAACAGCGGTGCTTGTGGCACGTATTATCCAAAGAATTCTTGATCCGCAGAATCCGGTTGATATCGACCGGCTTTTGGTTGTGACATTTACGAAGGCAGCGGCGGCGGAGATGCGGGAGCGTATCGGGGCTGCCATTGAGGCAGAATGTGAAAAAGATCCCCAAAACACGCATTTGCGCAGACAGTCGGCACTGATTCACAATGCCATGATCACAACGATTGACAGTTTCTGCCTTTTTGTGGTACGGAATCATTTTGAAGAGATCAGCCTGGACCCGAATTTCAGGATTGCAGATGAAGGAGAGATCCGGCTGCTGGAGCAGGACGTGCTGGAGCAGGTGTTTGAAGATAACTATGCGCGGCAGGAAAAGACGTTTCTTTCACTGATCGATGCCTATGCCGGAAAAAGAAACGACCACGGGGTGCGGGAGATGGTGGCAAAGATTTACCGGATGTCTTTGAGCAGTCCGTGGCCGCAGGCGTGGATGAAAAAACTCACCGAACCGTATCAGGTGGAACGTGCACAGGAACTGGTGCAGACGGAGATGCTTGAGGACATTGCGGAACATGCCAGGCTTTTGTTGTGTGACATGTGCACACAGATGACACAGGCACTGCAGTTGTGTAATGAGCCGGATGGACCGCAGGCATATGCAAAGACACTGGAAGCGGATCTGACGCAGCTGCAGCAGGCAGAAAATCTGCAGGGATATCTGCAGGTACAGACATTTTTAAATGGTCTGGTCTTTGGAAAATTGTCACCGATCCGCAAATTCTCCGGGGATGTCAAAAAAAAGGAAACGGTCATGGAGATCCGGTCGGATGTGAAAAAAGAAGTGGAAACGCTGCAGAAAAAATATTTTGCGATGGATCTGGAGACACTGCTTTTGCAGCAGAAACGCTTGTGTCCGTTTCTCGAAGAGCTGGTAAGGCTGGCACTTGAATATACACAGGCAATGGAAACGGCAAAACGAAAGAAGAGAATTGTTGACTTTGCCGACATTGAGCATTTTGCTCTGCGGATTCTCGTGGACGAAAAAACAAAGCAGCCACGGCATACCGCAGAAGAATTCCGCAGACATTTTGCAGAAATCATGATTGATGAGTATCAGGACAGCAACCAGGTACAGGAAGAGATCATGCGTGCGATTTCCATGGAGCCGGAAGGCGGGCATAATCTGTTTATGGTGGGAGATGTCAAGCAGAGCATCTATCGGTTCCGGCTTGCACGCCCCGAACTTTTTATGGATAAATATGCATCTTTTTCGACGGAAGAGAGTCTGCAGCAGAGAATTGATCTGCATATGAATTTTCGAAGCCGTGCACAGGTGCTTGATTTCTGTAATGATATCTTCTACAAAATTATGAGTCCGGATCTGGGACGGGTTGCGTATGACCGGGATGCGGCATTGTATTGCGGGGCAAAAAATTATGATGAGAATGCTAAAGGATTTAAACCGGAGCTTTTGCTTTTGGATGAAAAAGACGAATTGCTTTCAGAGACAAAGAATCTGACAAAAGGACAGATGGAAGCGCATATGATTGCCACGCGTATTGCGGATATGAAGCAGCACATGCAGGTGACGGATAAGGAGAGTGGACAGCTTCGGCCGCTGCGCTATTCCGATATTGTCATCCTGCTTCGAAGTTTAAAAGACTACGGAACGGATTTTGTGCAGGTCCTGCAGGGAGCGGGGATACCGGCATATGTGGAGTCTTCGACCGGATATTTTTCGGCATCGGAAGTACAGACGGTGCTGGCAATGCTGCGGATTCTGGATAATCCCTATCAGGATATTCCGATGGCGGCGGTTCTTCGGTCTCCTCTGGTGGGACTGGATGAGGAAGAGATGGCACAGATTCGTGTGGAAAATCCGGAGTGTTCGTTTGCGGAAGCTGCAATGCATGTCATGCAGGATGCCACGGAGGGCGCATTTTATGACTTTTACCGGATGTATCGTAAGCTGCGGGAAAAACAGGATCTGCCGATCCATGAACTGATTCAGAAGATTCTGCAACTTAGCGGATATGGAAATTATGCGGCGGCACTGCCAGCAGGGGAGCGCCGTGCGGCAAATCTTGCAATGCTGGTGGAAAAAGCGGTTGATTACGAGAAAACAAGCTACCGGGGATTGTTTCATTTTCTGCGTTATATCGATAAGCTTCAGAAATATGAAGTGGATTTCGGGGAGGCAGATACCACAGGAGAAAATGCCAATGTTGTCCGTGTGATGACCATTCATAAGAGTAAGGGACTGGAGTTTCCGGTCGTTTTTGTGTCCGGTCTGGGAAGAAAAATGAATCAGATGGATTCCAGTGACCGGCTGGTGGTACATCCGGATTTAGGCCTTGGAATCTGTGAGATTTCCGGGCAGCCCAGAGTGAAAAAAAACAGTGTGTTCCGGTCGGAGATTGCGGACCGGATCCGCAGGGAAAATCTTGGAGAGGAACTGCGCGTATTGTATGTGGCACTGACGAGGGCAAAAGAAAAACTGGTTTTGACCGGAATGATCAAAGATGCCCCAAAAACGTTTTCCGGATATACCGGAAATGTACTTCCGGGGAAGCCGGTCAGTTACCGGCAGAGGGTCCGGGCAGCCAGTTACCTGGACTGGATTCTTCCGGCCATGCTTTCTTATCCGCAGAAATATACGCTCGATGTGGTTCCACCGGAAAAAATTGTATGGGAAGAGGTGGAACAGGCGGCAGACAGCAGGGAAAATTATGAGGAACTTCTGCAGCATATCGATCATGCGAAACCGGAACTGCTTCAGCAGTATGACCAGTGGTTTTCCTACCGTTACCCATATCAGAGTGAGGCCGGTCAGAAAAGTAAATATTCGGTTTCGGAACTGAAGCATGCATCGCTTGTCTTACAGTATGACAGGTCCGAGGGAGAAGCCGTGGTGCCGGATTTTCTGCAGGAAGACCGTGAAGTGTATGTTCCGGACTTTGCAAGAGAAGAGGACAGAGAGTATCCGGCAGCTGAAAACGTAAATCAGGGTGCTATGCGGGGAACCGCGGTGCACCGGGTGATGGAATGTCTGGATTTTGCTGCGATTGCAGATATAGATACCTCTGATGCGGGAGCAGTTTCTGCATTTGTGAAACAGGAACTGGACCGGATGCTTGCAAACGGACAACTGCCGGGGGAATGGTATGCACTTGTTATTCCGGAAATGATCGAAGCGTTTGTGGAAAGTCCGATTGCTCCCCGGATGGCAGCAGCAGCTGTGCGTGGGGATCTGTACCGGGAGCGACCGTTTGTGATGCAGCATCAGATGGAGGCATCCGGCGGGACGGTGCTGGTACAGGGAATCATAGATGTTTTCTGGATGGAAAATGATAAAATTATTTTGCTGGATTACAAGACGGACCGGGTAAAACAGGCGCAGGAACTTTTGATGCGCTATCAGACACAGCTTCAGCTGTATGCAGATGCATTAAGCCGTGTATTTTCTACGGATACAAAAAAAATGGTGGCGGAAGAAAAACTCATCTATTCGTTTCACCTGAAGGAGGTTGTCACATTATGAGTCGAATTGTACTTGCCTCTGCGTCACCGCGGAGAAAAGAGCTGCTCGAACAGGTCGGACTGGAATTTGAAATCTGTCCGGCGAAGGGAGAAGAAGTCATTACTGCTGGTTCTGTGGATGGGGCAGTGTTAGAACTTTCCCGTCAGAAAGCGGAAGAAGTGGCCGCAGGAATTCTTTCCTACAATGAAATCCATCCGGAGCTGGTTACGCCGCAGGACATTCTGGTGATCGGGGCCGATACGGTGGTTGCCTGTGATGGAAATATTCTCGGGAAACCGCGGGATGAAGCGGATGCAGCCCATATGCTTTCGATGCTGTCCGGACATACCCACAGCGTATACACGGGAGTAACGCTTGTTTTTATTGATAAAAACGGCAGAACCGGGGAAACTTCATTTTATGAGAAAACAGATGTCTGCATGTATCCTTTGGATGACGCGGAAATCCGGCGCTATATTGCCGGCGGAGAGCCGATGGATAAGGCGGGAAGCTATGGAATTCAGGGACAGGCAGCTGCTTTTGTGAAGGAAATCCATGGTGATTATAACAATGTGGTGGGACTTCCGGTGGGACGGTTATATCAGGAACTGAAAAAACTGGGCGTCATGGAGTGGAATTAAGGGATTGTCACAGAGAAATTCCTTCGTTATAATAATAGAAAGTGATTCACAGGGAGGAAAAAGGTATGAACGAATACGATGAGGAGATTTTACATTATTTTCTGGAACACCAGACACAACTTTTCCCGGAGGCGGTAGCGGAAAGTCCGGAGGAAGCAGAAGAGTTTCTGGAGGACTGCATGGCGGTTGTCTGTAAAAATATAAAAGAAGTGCGGGATTATTTTGATGACGCGGGGATGGATGTCGCCGGAATGAGTGAGGAAGAACTGTTAGAGGCAAGTGAGGTTTTTGCTATTCCTGATGGTCGTTTTCTTGTCGTAGAAGGATAAAACGGTATGAAAAAAAAGAGATGGAAACTGGCGGGGATTTTTCTTATGGCAGCGCTTACGGTACCGTCACTCGGAGGCTGTAAGGTTGGAAATACACAGATTCGCCTGTCGTCAGGGCAGCTGAGAAACCATAATGCCATTGTGCGGATCAATGATCATAAATATGATATTAGATATGCAAAACTGTATTTGTGCAATTACCGCAACCTGTATGGAAAAGCGTACGGAACGGATCTCTGGGAATCCTATGATGCGGATTTAGAACAGTATGTCAAGGATGTGACGATTCAGGAACTGACACATATTGCATGTATGGATATTCTGGCAGAAAATCAGGACATGCATCTGAGTGAGCAGGAAAAGAAACAGGCAGCACGCGCGGCAAAAGAATATTACCAGTCACTTACGGAGGAAGAAAAAACGTTCATCGGTCTGTATGAGAGAGAGATCCGTACAGCATATGAAGAGTATGCACTGGCAGAAAAGCTGTATCATGCGCTGACACAGGGAACCGATGAGGAGGTCAGTGATGATGAAGCGAGAGTGGTCCGGGTACAACAGATCTATGTAAAAGAAAAAGAAGCACTGCGTGCGGTGCAGGAAAATCTTGCAGCGGGAGATGATTTTGCTTCGGTTGCAAGTGCATACAATCAGTCGAGAGAGTTTGAGCGCACCATTGCACGTGGAACTTATCCGGATGCGATGGAGGAGATCGTGTTTAATCTCGATGACGGAGCGTGTTCCGATGTGATTGCGGCAGATGACGGGTATTATATCATCCGCTGTCTGAACAAATTCGAAAAAGATCTGACGGAGGAAAACAAGGAAAAAATCCGTGTAAAGAAAAAAAAAGAACGATTTGAAAACGAGTACCAGACGTTTGTGAAGAATTCCACGTTTTGCTTAAATGATAATCTGTGGGACGATGTGACGTTAAAAGATGTGTCCGGCATCGGGACGGATTCTTTTTTCAGCACATATGAGAAATATTTTACAACAGGAGAAAATACAGAGACAACATGAAATGGGAATTTGATATTTTATATGCACTGCAAAAGATTCATCAGCCGATTCTTGACCATATCATGACAGGACTCTCCACGATAGGAAATGCCGGTATTTTCTGGATTGTACTTGGCCTTGCGCTTTGTATTCCGAAGAAATACCGAAAAATTGGAATCCAGATGGTGATATCCATGGCAATTACGTTTATCATTGGAAATCTGATCCTGAAAAATCTGATCGCAAGACAAAGACCCTGCTGGCTGGATACACAGATTGCCCTGCTCATAAAAAGCCCAAAGGATTATTCCTTTCCGTCCGGGCATTCCATGAACGGATTTGCTGCATCTATCGCACTTTTATGTAATGATAAAAAGCTTGGAATTCCGGCAGTGATTTTAGCATCACTGATTGCGTTTTCCAGACTGTATCACTTTGTTCATTTTCCGACCGATGTAATGGTGGGAATTTTAATCGGTACGACCGTGGCAATTCTGGTGCATGCGGGTTATCTGAGAGGGAGCCGCAGACATTTTTCGTAATTTTTAATATCATAGAAGCAAAAAACTCCGAAGCATACAGCTTCGGAGTTTTTCATACCATTTTTTATTTGGTTAACAGTAACATGATATCGTTGCTTCGCTTTACGAACTTTGTCATAGCCTCTGCGGACAATGGCTGGTTGGAAAGCATGGCCAGATCATAGAGCTGTTCTGCAAACATGCCGGAATGTTCGGAATCTTTGTGTTCGAACAGATATTTTACCAGAGCGTTGTTTGCATTTAAAGTCAGAGTCTGGTCTGCTGCAAACATATTCGGGTCCATACCGCCCATACCGCCGGCTGCGTACATCTTCATCATATCCTGCATACGTCTGCCCTGTTCGGAGAGTGTGAGGATAGAGGCAACATCCGCATCCTTTAAGCTTTCTACTTTTACCGTAAGCTTATCGTTGTTCAGTGTCTTTTTGAACAGATCGGAAAGGGTATTGGTTTCCTCGGTCAGATCTGCTGCATCATCGGATTTTAAGGCATCTGTGACATCTGCATCAATACGCTTGAACTGATAGTGCTCGTTGCGCTGCTCTAACTGTGTGATGAAGGAAGTATCGATGTTGTGATCGAGGATTACGGCATTCATGCCCTGTTCCTTGAACATCTTGATGTATTGTCCCTGCTGAGCCTTGTCTGTTACATAGTAGATCGTGCTGCGTTCCGGCTCTTTTTCTTCCTCTTTTGCATCGTCTGACTTGGATTCTTCCGTCTTTGCATCTTCGGTCGTCTTTTCGTCGTCTTTCTTTTCGTCCTCAACAGGAACGAGAAGTTCCGGAAGTGTCTGATACTTGTCATTGATATCCTTAAAGAGGATATAATCATTCATCTTGTCACAGAACTTGGTATCTTTTAAGCAGCCGTATTTGATAAACGGGCTGATATCATCCCAGTATTTTTCGTAGTTTTCTTTCTCTGTCTTGCACATGCCGATGAGCTTGTCAGCCACTTTCTTGGTAATGTACTCGGAAATTTTCTTGACAAAACCGTCATTCTGCAGCGCAGAACGTGATACGTTCAGAGGCAGATCCGGACAGTCGATAACGCCTTTTAAGAGCATTAAGAATTCCGGAATGACTTCTTTGATATTATCTGCGATAAATACCTGATTGTTGTAAAGTTTGATGGTTCCTTCAATGGAATCATACTCGGTATTGATCTTCGGGAAATAGAGGATACCTTTTAAATTGAACGGATAATCCATATTCAGATGGATCCAGAACAGAGGCTCTTTGTAATCCATAAATACCTTGCGGTAAAATTCCTTGTAATCCTCATCGGTACATTCACTTGGATTTTTGGCCCAGAGAGGATTGGTATCGTTGAGTGGTACCGGACGTTTTACAATCTTTACCTTGTCCTTGGCCGGAGAAACTTCTACGATTTCTTTTTCGCCCTTGTCGTTTTCTTTTTCCTCAGTCTTGGCCTCTTCGTGGATTTCTTCAATCACTTTATCGGTATCTTTTACATCTTCCTTGTCGATCGTTTCATATTCTTCCGGGGCATTGGCCTTGGAAAGATAGATCTCGGTTGGCATGAAAGAACAGTATTTTTCAATGACTTCTCTTGCACGGTATTCGTTGGCAAATTCCAGACAATCCTCATTTAAGAACAGTGTGATTTCTGTACCAACGGTTGTTTTGTCGCCGTCTTTCATATCAAATTCGGTACCGCCATCGCAGGACCAGTGAACAGCGGTTGCACCTTCTTTATAAGAAAGGGTATCAATCGTTACTTCATCTGCAACCATAAATGCGGAGTAAAAACCAAGTCCGAAATGACCGATGATCTGATCGTCATTGGATTTATCTTTGTATTTCTCGATGAAATCCGTTGCACCGGAAAATGCAATCTGGTTGATATATTCTTCTACTTCATCGGCAGTCATTCCAAGACCGTTATCGATAAATGTTAAGGTTTTTTCTTCCGGGTTTACGATGACCTGAATCTTTGCTTTATAATCAGCAGGAAGGGAATATTCTCCCATCATGTCCAGTTTCTTTAATTTGGTAATCGCATCGCAACCGTTGGAAATCAGCTCACGATAGAAGATATCATGATCTGAATATAACCATTTCTTGATAATCGGAAACAGGTTGTCGCTGTCGATGGATAATGATCCGTGTTTATTTGCCATATGTTATACATCTCCTTTGTTTTCATTCACAAATGTTCGCTAATGAAAATGATAAAACCAGTTTTGTAAAAAGTCAATAGAAAATCAGCACTCTTTTTGAATGAGTGCTAACAATGAACGCGAAAATGCCGGAAAATAGCGTGTTGGTGCATTTCTAAAAACTTTCTAAACTGTAGACACTTCTTTTAAATCATGTTACTATTTATGCAGAACAGGTGATCGCGAAACTCTTTCCCGATCGCTTATTTAATGCAAAATAAGAAAAGGAGTATTACATATGTTAAAAGAAGGCGTAAAAGGAACACAGGAAATTATGGTAACAGAGGAAAACACCGCAAAAGTTATGGGAAGCGGTGCCCTGGATGTATTTGCAACCCCTGCAATGATCGCATTGATGGAAAAGACTGCATGGGAGAGTGTACAGCCGTATTTAGAGGAGGGAAGCGGAACGGTAGGAACGTTAATGAATGTAAAACATGTGGCAGCTTCCCCGGTGGGCATGAAAATTACCTGTGAAACCGAACTGACGAAAGTAGATGGCAGAGCACTGACGTTTTCTGTAAAAGCTTTTGATGAGGCAGGACTGATCGGAGAGGGCGAGCATGAGCGTTTTATTGTATATAATGAAAAATTCCAGGCAAAAGCCGATGCAAAGCTGGAAAAATAATGTTATACGATAAAGATATCCGTGAACCTCTGGCATTTTATCTGGAAGAAATTTACGGGAAAAACAGAATCCTTGAGGAACAGGTGATGGGGCAGTCACGGGCGGATATGGTCATGGTGGTACACGATGCCCTCTACGGAATTGAGATCAAGAGTGATGCGGACAGTTATGCACGGCTGGATCGCCAGGTGAAAGATTACAACTTATATTATGACTATGATCTGGTCGTGGTCGGAACCCGGCATGCGGCACATATTAAGGAACATGTCCCGGAATGGTGGGGGATCATTACGGTGGAACAGGTAGGGGATCAGGTTGATTTTTATATGCTGCGGGAGCCGCAGAGTAACCCACAGATGGACTGGAACTGTAAAATAGAGATTTTGTGGCGGCCGGAACTGGCGCATATCCAGGAACTGAACGCGATGCATGCATATAAGCAGAAAAGCAAGCGGTTTGTGGCCGATAAAATTGTCGAGACAGTTCCGAAAGAAACGCTGGCAGTCCAGCTCTCGGAAGAACTGTTCGAGCGGGATTATACAAAAATCTGGGAGACGATCCAGAACTTTCGAAAGGAAAACGGACAAAAACTGCGTCGGAGACGAAGAAGACGGAAAACAAAAAAACAGGCGTAAAGCGGGCAGAAACAGGAAAAGAATATGTCGGCAAATGTCGAAAAACGGATGACGCTCTCTGAAATTGGTGGTATAATAGTACCAGATATGGGGAAGGAAAAAGAACAGGGGTGCGACTATGAAGATAGCAGTATTTGCGACAGGATGGAACGGTGAGTACCTGCGTGATATGTATCACGGTCTGGAAAATTCACAGAAAGAATTCCATGACTCCATACATCTGTATGCAAGTTTTGGAAGACTGGGATCAGGAGACAGTTTTAATAAGTCAGAGTTTGATTTTTTTGAACTGGCAGATATGGAGGCGTACGATGGATTTTTGTATCCGAGTACCACGATCAAAGAAGGAGATGTCAAGCAGCGGTTACTCGAACGGATCATAGAAAGTAAAAAGCCCTGTGTATCTCTGGAAGAGGAGATTCCCGGGCTTTCTTTTGTCGGAATCAATCAGAGCAAAGCCATGCGGCAGATCGTGCGGCATCTGGCCGGGGTTCATGGAATCCGGACATTTGGTTTTATTAACGGGATGAAAGATACCTATGAGGCGCAGATGCGTCAACAGGGGGTAGAGTCCAAAATTCGGGAACTGGGGCTTTGTCTTATGCCGGAATGGGTGGATTATGGAAATTATGAGTACCGCTCAGGGGAAACATATGCCAGAAAAATGATTGCAGCATATGAGGCAGGGGAGGAACTCCCACAGGCGGTTATCAGCGCAAATGATCTGATGGCGGCAGCTTTTTTGCAGACCATAAAAGGAACGGCGCTCGAGGGAAAGATACCAATCACAGGGTTTGACCGGTATTTTGACGGGGAATGTTTCAGCCCGACGATGACAACCATTGAACGGCCGAGAGACCAGGTGGCATATGAAGCTGTCAGGCTTCTGCACGAACTGCATGAAAAGGCAGATGGAAAGCTGGTACACAGGGAACTTTCCTACCGGTTTTTTATCGGGAATACCTGTGGCTGCACAAAGCATGTCCCATTTGATACGGAATCGTTCCGTAACCGGATTTTCTGGAAAAATCTGCAGGAATATGACGCAAAATCCAAACTCGATTCCATGCAGGAATGGGTAACCAGCCGGATCTCTTTAGAAGAGATCATGGATGCGACGGGGAGATTCTTAGATCTGGTCGGGGCAGGAAGAGGGCAGATCTTTTTGACGGATGATCTGTTTTCCCAGGAAGCCAAAAGTTATCGAAGCTGTAAGAGAGAAGTACTTAACTGGTGCAATGAAAAGAACCGGACAGAAGAAGGCGGGGTACAGGTGTTTATGCCACTGCATTATCAGCTGCACCGGATGGGATACTGTATGGTGGCTGGTGTGGATGAGATGTTTAGGACAGGAATTCTGGAAACCTTTTTCCGCAATATCTGTTATGCACTGGAAAATTATATCCAGCGGAAGCAGTATCAGGAAGTAAATCTGAAACTGCAGAAGTTGTACCGGATCGATCAGCTGACGGGAATTTATAACCGTTTTGGAATGGAAGATCTGGGACAGAAGTTTTATGAGAAAAATTGTGAGTATCATGTCAATACAAAGTTTATATTCTGCGACATCAACCGCTTAAAATACATCAACGATACGTATGGACATAAAGCCGGTGACTGGGTCATCCGAAAGACGGGGGAAGCGCTTGGAAGGCTTACCGCGGAAGACAGTCTGCCATTTCGGTTTGGCGGTGATGAATTTTTACTGCTGACGAGAGAAGAGTCCGGGATCACCGCGGAATCCATCCGGCAGAGCATTGCCGTGGTATGTGGGGAGGAAACCTCTCCGATCCGGGAATCTTTAGAGGTCAGTATCGGTGTGATTCTTGCCCCGTGGGACAGTGAATATAATATGGATGTATATCTGAATCAGGCAGATGAGGCAATGTATGAAGAAAAGAAAATGTATCATGAAAAATATGGAGACCGGCGCAGAAGATAAAAATCAACAGACTGCCATCTATGTGATGACGCATAAGGCATTTACGCCGCCACCGGACCCGTTGTATATTCCACTTCATGTGGGACGAGCGGCGGCTTCGTCATACAGCAGGGATGAGAAATCGTCCCCGCTGTCTTTTTGTGTGGGAGATAATACCGGAGATCACATTTCCGAAAAAAACTGTTATTACAGTGAACTGACGGGAATGTACTGGGTATGGAAAAACTCCCATGCAAAGGTAGTTGGTACCTGCCATTACCGCCGGTATCTTCTGAATGAGCAGGGAAAATTGTTTACAGAGGCACAGATTCTATCTCTGCTGCAGCAGTATGATGTGATCACAACGAAAGAACTGCAGCTGAATTTTTCTTATTATGAGGGATTTGCTTCTCACCACAAGATTTTATATCTGGACGAAACAGCCCGTGTGATACAGGAGATTTATCCGGATTATGCGGCGGATTTTCAGCAGCTGGTGCAGCAAAAGCACACCTATTTCGGAAATATGCTGATTGCAAAAAAAGAAGTTTATGGTGCTTATATGGAATGGCTGTTTTCTATTTTATTTGAAGTGGAGCGGCGCGTGAAAGTGGAAGAAGAGGATTCTTATCACCGGAGAATTTTCGGATTCATTTCGGAGTTTTTACAGTATGTCTGGATCAGGCACAACAGGCTGCGGGTGTATGCGTGTATGGTAGGCATGCTGGGAGAAAAAGCAGAGATTGCAGAAGTCCGGTGCCGGCTGGCGGAATATTTTGACCGGGCAGATGTGGATGGAGCAAAGGCATATTTTTTGCAGGCAAAAAAAGAACGGCCGGATCTTTTGATGGAAGCATCGGATATCACCGGAGAACTTCATCTGTGTATGGAAGTGATTGCCATAGCAGGCTTAGAGCAGCAGGCATACGGTAAAAATCTTCTGACCCGTGTGCGTGGATTCCGGAATCTGATGCAGTACTGCAATAACCTGAACCGGTATGTACTGCAGAAAAAACAGGAGATCCCGGATGCCGGTCTGCAGGAGTGGGAAGAAGAAAATGAGGTAACTCCGGTTGCCAGACAGGTCGCAGAACAGGTGATGCATGCGTCTGAGGCGGAGGCATCTGTGGTACACCGGCTGCAAAATCAATTAACAAAATAAAAAAACATCAATAAAATTGCTTAAATTTAATCATTTCCAAATGGGAGATTATGTGTTAAAATTACTCATTGAAATTGATAATATTTAATATTGGAAAAGAGGAAACATCATGAAAAATTTTGACAAGTATGAAAGACAGTATTTTCTTCCTCCAGTCTGCGAATACGACTGGGCCAAAAAAGATTACATAGAGAAAGCACCAATCTGGTGTTCCGTGGACCTGCGTGACGGTAACCAGGCACTGATCGAGCCGATGAGCCTTGACGAGAAGCTGGAGTTTTTCCAGATGCTCGTGGATATCGGATTTAAGGAAATTGAAGTTGGATTCCCGGCAGCATCAGAAACAGAGTTTATTTTTATGCGTACGCTGATTGAGCGGGATATGATTCCGGATGATGTGACCGTTCAGGTACTGACACAGGCGCGTGAGCATATCATTAAAAAAACATTTGAGGCAGTCAAAGGGGCTCCGCATGCAGTTATTCATCTGTACAATTCCACTTCTGTGGCACAGCGGGAGCAGGTGTTTAAAAAAGACAAAGAGCATATCATGCAGCTGGCTGTGGATGGTGCAAAACTGTTAAAGAGACTTGCCAGTGAGACAGAGGGAGATTTCTCTTTTGAGTACAGTCCGGAAAGTTTCCACGGAACCGAAGTGGATTACGCAGTCGATGTCTGCAATGCCGTTCTGGATGTATGGGAGCCGGATGCCGCACACAAGGCAATTATCAATATCCCGGCAACTGTTGAGACTGCAATGCCGCATATTTTTGCAACACAGATCGAATATGTAAGCAAGCATCTGCACCACAGAGAAAATGTGGTACTCAGTCTTCATCCGCACAACGACAGAGGCTGCGGTGTCAGTGATGCTGAACTGGGACTTCTGGCAGGAGCAGACCGTATCGAAGGCACGCTGTTTGGAAACGGAGAGCGTACCGGAAATGTCGATATCATTACGCTTGCCATGAACATGTTTTCTTATGGCATTGACCCGAAACTGGACTTTGCAGATATGCCACGCATCCGTGAGACGTATGAGCGTCTGACGAGAATGCATGTCCATGAGCGTTCTCCGTATGCCGGAGATCTTGTCTTTTCTGCGTTCTCCGGTTCCCATCAGGATGCGATTGCAAAGGGAATGGCCTGGAGAGAAGAAAAGAAATTAAAGACATGGACGGTTCCGTATCTGCCGATCGATCCGATGGATGTGGGAAGAACTTACGATGCCGATGTTATCCGTATCAACAGCCAGTCCGGAAAGGGAGGAATCAGTTATATCTTAAAGCAGAATTTCTCCATTTCTCTGCCGCAGGCAATGAAAGAAGAAGTCGGATATGCAGTGAAACAGGTATCGGATGAAGAACACAAGGAACTTTCTCCACAGTGGGTATACGAGATCTTTGAAGAAAACTATATGAACAAAATGCCGTACTTTACAATCGATTCTTGCCATTTCAAGCAGAATGATGGTATTATGGCAGAGACAGAAATTAACTTTGGCGGAAAGAAGACCATCGTCGATGCAAACGGAAACGGTCGTCTGGACGCCGTGAGCAACACAATCAAGCAGTTCTTCGGTATCAGCTACGAACTTTCTACCTATGAAGAACATGCATTGTCCCATGGATCTTCTTCTAAGGCAATCGCCTATGTGGGCATTACCTGTGAAGGAAAGAGTTACTGGGGTGTCGGTATGGATGAGGATATCATCAAAGCATCCATCCATGCGCTGACGGTTGCTGTAAATAAATTACCGCAGATTGCACAAAACGATGGGGCACAGGATGAACGACTGACCGCCATGCTTAATTTTATCCAGAACAATTATCAGGATGTAACACTTGAGAGCATGGCAGCGCAGTTCCATCTGTCAGAGCCTTATATCTCCAAATATATCAAGGATAAATCAGGTAAGACATTTGGAGAGCACGTAGCCCATATTCGTATGAAACGTGCCAAGACTCTGCTGAAAAACGGTAATATGACGGTTGAAAATATTGCGGATGTTGTCGGATATCCGAGTGTTGAGCATTTTAACCGTACCTTTAAAAAATGCTTTGATATGACTCCGTTGCAGTACCGCAATGAGAGCCGCGAGAAAAAATAAAAAGCCGGAGGTGGCGTCGAATGTATGATGTAATTATTATTGGAGCAGGACCGGGTGGAATTTTTTCTGCCTATGAGCTCATGAAGCAGGATGAAAATTTAAAGATTGCAGTGTTTGATGCAGGACGTTCTTTGGAACAGAGACATTGTCCGATTGATGGAGAAAAGGTAAAGAACTGTATCGGCTGCAAGACCTGTGCAATCATGAACGGATTTGGCGGAGCCGGAGCCTTTTCGGATGGTAAATACAACATTACCAATGATTTCGGCGGTACTTTATATGAATATATCGGCAGACAGAAAGCACTTGAACTGATGAAATATGTGGATACCATCAATATGTCTCACGGTGGAGAGGGAACCAAAATGTACTCCACTGCGGGCACAGATTTAAAAAAAGTGTGTCTGCAGAATAAACTGAAGCTTCTGGATGCATCGGTCCGCCATCTGGGCACTGATGTCAATTATGTTGTGCTGAAAAATCTTTATGACGAGATGAAAGACCACATGGACTTTTTCTTTGACACCCCGGTGGAGAAGATTCAGGTCAAAGAAGATGGATATCTTGTTTCGACAAAAGATGCGGAATATGCGTGCAAAAAATGTATCGTGTCAGTCGGACGGAGCGGAAGCAAGTGGATGGAAACCGTCTGTGAGGATCTGGAAATTCCTACCAAATCCAACCGTGTGGATATCGGTGTGC
>OBXA01000059.1_pt1 | contig 93161 bp, 69 predicted proteins | sample 1538121 | NCBI WGS metagenome assembly OBXA01 (sample SAMEA2580133, study PRJEB22360) | human gut metagenome | biome: human gut; feature: human-associated habitat; material: faeces | place: Denmark | collected 2008/2010 | reverse complement strand
GCCGACCATTGAAGTGGCTGTGGGAATACTCGACAGGATAGAGCATATAGCGTAGATGGCAGACTCATTCCGGCCTTTAGGGCTTGAGGGGAAGTCCCCGAATGCTTTCTGATTTCTCTTTCTGTTGTCAAGAAAATTCGACTGCTGTTTGCATTTCGCTTATTTTTGGTGTATCTTTGCATTGGCAAGGGAGCGCGGAAGTGCTTCCTTTTTTTGATCTCTCCAAACCACTGAGAGCCCCGCCACCACTTAGAGGGGGCTTTTCCGGCCCAAACAGCTTTCTAAAAGAGCCTCTTTGAGGTTCTCGTTTGGCCCAAGCGAGCTTCTGACTGTGGCCGTTTTGCAAAATCGTTTGGGCCGGGTGGGAAAATCAATGAAGCGGATTGGGACGATGAGGCGAATGGGAATGGACAGGAGGACGGATGCTATGAAAATTCATGTAAGACTTTTTCGTAACCTTAGTAAGTTTCATGCTATATATGGCATTGTCACCCTCGTTAAAGCCCCCCGCCCCTTAACTTAGAGGGCTTGCGCTCCCTCTCTTTGCAGGGAGGGAAGCCCCTTTTAGGGGGTGGGGGGTCTTGGTTCATAACTTCTCGTTCATGTCATATTCGTTTATAGAAAATTGGAGCGCCGGTTCTTTCCAGTTTGGTTTTACGGGCAAAACTGTAACCCCATTCGCTTGTATACCTGCCTTCGCCAATGTGATTGTTTTTGTCGTCTTATACCAAATGTCAGAGTTTTTATTATTAGCCTTTTCACAGTTTGTGGTTTTTCAATGTTGTGTCTTTTTCAAAGGTTGAGTCATCGCATGGCAGACCCTTAAAGTCAACAAGCCTTTTGTCTCTTCTTCTTTGCGCGCCCCGACAGTTGCTGCCGGGGCGCTTGCAAAGTAAAAGATGATGATAACCAAGGAGCTTCACAGCGGCCGTATCATTATTTTGAATAATACAAATATAGTAAATTTTCCGGTGAAGTTTCTTAACTCAAAACATCTTTTAACATTGTGAGCGGGCACATTTTGTATTATTTTCATGCTCGTTAATGTGTTCGGGCACAACACTTTGTAATAAAAATCCCCACACCTTGCAGAACCGGTGCGGGGACGATGTAAGAGGCGATGAAGGTTAAATTTCCACTTGCGGAACGTTCCGGAGCGACTTCTCTATGTCGTCATCCGAGATGGTGTAGTTGCGCAGGTCGCCGTTGATGTAGTTTTCGTAGGCCGTCATATCGATGAGTCCGTGTCCGCTAAGACAGAAGAGAATCACCTTTTCCTCTCCAGCCTCCTTGGCCTGCCGGGCCGAACGGATGGCAGCGGCAATGGCATGACAGCTCTCCGGAGCAGGAATGATGCCCTCGGTGCGGGCAAAAAGCATACCCGACTCGAAGGTCTCAAGTTGCGGAATGTCAACGCCGTGCATGTAGCCGTCGCGGATGAGCTGGGAGATGATCATGCCCGCACCGTGGTAGCGCAGTCCGCCGGCGTGGATGTTAGCAGGTTTGAAGTCGTGCCCCAGGGTGTACATGGGCAGCAACGGCGTGTAGCCGGCCTCGTCACCGAAGTCATACTCGAACTTGCCGCGGGTGAGTTTGGGACAGCTTGAGGGTTCGGCGGCGACAAAGGTGGTTTTCTTGCCATCAAGAATGTTGTGGCGCATGAAAGGAAAAGCGAGGCCGCCGAAGTTGCTTCCACCACCAAAACAAGCGATCACCTCATCGGGATATTCACCCGCCATCTCCATTTGTTTCTCGGCTTCAAGACCAATCACCGTTTGGTGGAGAGCCACATGGTTGAGCACCGAACCAAGTGTGTACTTACAGTTGGGCGTTGTGGTAGCCAGTTCGATGGCCTCACTGATGGCCGTTCCGAGCGATCCGGGATGGTTGGGCTCGCGGGTGATGATGTCTTTACCGGCCCGGGTGCTCATCGAGGGAGAGCCTTCCACCGTAGCACCAAAGGTGCGCATGATGGCCGAACGGTAGGGCTTTTGCTGCATGGAGATCTTCACCTGATACACAGCAGCCTCGAGTCCGTAGAGTTTGGCGGCGTATGAGAGTGCCGCTCCCCACTGTCCGGCACCGGTCTCCGTGGTCACATTGGTGTCGCCTTCCTGCTTGCAGTAGTAGCACTGCGGAAGAGCCGAGTTGATTTTATGCGAACCCAGCGGATTGGTCGATTCGTTCTTGAAATAGATATGGGCCGGAGTGTCGAGGGCTTCCTCCAGTCCGTAGGCACGCACGAGCGGTGTGGAGCGGTAGTAGGCATACTTGTCGCGCACCTCCTCGGGAATGTCGATCCACGCATGTTGGGTGTCGAGCTCCTGACGGGCACATTCCATGCTGAAGATGTGAGCAAGGTCTTCGGCCACCATAGGCTTATGGGTGGCAGGATGGAGGGGCGGCAGCGGCTTGTTGGGCATGTCGGCCTGGATGTTATACCATTGTGTGGGGATGTCTTTCTCTTGCAGTAGGAATTTCTTCTGTCTCATGATGTTGTTATATTAGTTTGTCGCCTCATCGCGGTTGTTGGTTGCAAATATACGAAAAAATATCCTACTTGAGCTCCTGAATGAATATTATTTGCTCATTTCCCCCATTTTGTGTAACTTTGCATCTATGATTATCATCACGACCGTATTGATTTATTTCTGCTGTCTGCTGCTGTTCAGCAGGTTCACTTCGCGCAAGGCCAACAACGATACCTTCTATATGGCCAATCGCAATTCGCCTTGGTATATGGTGGCTTTCGGAATGGTGGGGGCCTCTATTTCGGGAATCAGTTTCGTGAGCGTGCCCGGCATGGTGATGAAAATGGACATGACCTATTTGCAGATGTGCCTCGGCTTCATCTTGGGCTACTTTGTCGTGGCTTTCGTGTTGCTGCCCATATTCTACAAATACAAGTTCACGACAATTTATTCTTACCTGCAACAGCGGTTGGGCCGGCAGTCTTACCTTACGGGGGCGGGCTTTTTCCTGCTCTCGAAGATGACGGGCGCAGCCGTGAGATTTTACGTGGTGTGCATCATCTTACAGGAGTTCGTGTTCGACGGGGTGGGCCTTCCCTTCCCTGTGACGGTAGCCGGCATGGTGGCACTCATCTGGCTCTACACCCGGCGGGGCGGAGTGAAAACACTGGTGTGGACGGATTCGTTTCAGACATTCTGTCTTTTTGCGGCTCTCCTCCTTATTATATATAAGGTGATTGGCGCGTTGGACATGACGGTGGGCGAGGCCGTCCGTGCGGTTGCAGTTGACAGCCACAGCCGGATATTCGTATTCGACGACTGGGTGTCGCGACAGAATTTCTGGAAACAGTTTCTGAGCGGCGTGTTTGTCGTGGTCGTGATGACGGGACTCGACCAAGACATGATGCAGAAAAACCTCACTTGCAAGTCGCTCAGGGAGGCACAAAAGGACATGTGCAGCTACGGTGTGGCCTTTGTACCGGCCAATCTGCTGCTCATGTCACTGGGCGTGCTGCTCCTGATGCTGGCCCGGAGCCGGGGAGTGGACCTGCCTGCCATGAGCGACGACCTGTTGCCCATGTTCACGGCATCGGGCGCGCTGGGCAGTGCGGTGGTGGTGCTTTTCACAATAGGCATTGTGGCGGCGAGTTTTTCGAGTGCCGACTCGGCCCTTACGGCTCTCACGACGAGCTTCTGCGTGGACATCTGCGGCAAGCCCGACGATGAGCGGCTGCGCAAACGTGCGCATTTGGGCATGGCCGTGGTCTTCATGCTGTTCATCTTGGGCTTCAAAGTAATCAATTCCACGAGTGTCATTGATGCCATCTACATTCTCTGTTCCTACACCTACGGTCCGCTGCTGGGACTTTTTGCCTTCAGTCTGCTGGCCGGCCGACGGCCTGTGCGCGACCGTTGGGTGCCCTATATCTGCATAACAAGTCCGGCCATCTGTTTCGCCATCGACATGATGACTACACAGATGACCGGATATAAGTTCGGTTATGAGCTCTTGATGCTCAATGGCATGTTGACTTTTGCAGGCCTTTGGCTAAGTGGCGTCACTTGCCCAGCCCGTTGAGATACTTCTCGGCGTCGAGGGCAGCCTTGGCACCCGTGCCTGCTGCGACAATGGCCTGACGATAGCGCGGGTCACACACATCGCCGGCGGCAAACACACCGGGCACTTTCGTGGCTTGTGTGGGGCTGTCCACCTTGATGTATCCCTGCTCGTCCACATCGACAAAGTCGCGGAACAAGTCGCTCTGGGGCTTGTGCCCGATGGCGAGGAAGAAGCCGTCGATGGGCAGATCGTACTTCCGTTCGTCGGCCTCTCCCTTGCGGTAGACGAGATGGGCGCCTTCCACGCCGTTCTCTCCGTAGAGCCCGAGCGTGTTGGTCTCGTAGAGTATCTCGATTTTCTCGTTCTCCTCCACGCGCTTCTTCATCACGTCGCTGGCCCGCAGATAGGGCTTGCGCACAATCATGTAGACCTTGGAAGCGAGCTGTGCCAGATAAATGGCCTCCTCGCAAGCGGTGTCGCCACCTCCCACAACGGCCACCACCTTCTTACGATAGAAGAATCCGTCGCAGGTGGCACAAGCACTTACGCCCTGTCCGTTATACTTCTTTTCGTCATCGAGTCCCAGATATTTGGCCGTGGCCCCGGTGGCGATGATGACCGTCTCGGCCTCTATCTCATCACCGCGGTCGGTGGTGAGCAGGTAGGGAGCCTTGCTCAAGTCGGCTTTCACGATTTCTCCGTCACGCAGCGTGGCACCGAACCGCTCGGCCTGCTCGCGCAGTTCCATCATCATCTGGTTGCCGTCCACCCCCTGCGGGTAACCGGGAAAGTTCTCCACCGTGGTGGTCTGGGTGAGCTGTCCGCCCATCTGCATACCACAATATTCTATCGGTTGCAGATTGGCACGACCGGCATAGATGGCTGCCGTGTATCCGGCAGGCCCCGAACCGATGATGAGACAGCGTGTATATTCTCTGTTTGCCATGTTCTGAAGTCCTCCTTTGGATTTTTAGAGGGCAAGAAGTTCCTCTATCTGCTTGGCAATGTTGGAAATCTTCTCGGTGGGCTCGAAGCGTGCCACCACTTGTCCCTTCTTGTTGATGAGGAACTTGGTGAAGTTCCACTTGATGTCGGGCTTCTCTTTGTAGTGGGGATCGGCCTCGCTGAGCATCTTCTCAAGGATGGGATAGATGGGATGTGTCTCATCCCATCCGGCAAAGCCTTTCGACTCTTTGAGGAATTTAAACAGCGGATCGGCATCCTCGCCGTTTACCTTAACCTTCTTGAAACGGGGGAATTCTGTGCCGTAGTTGAGCTTGCAGAAGTCGTGGATGCTCTCGTCGGTGCCCGGTGCCTGCTGGCCGAACTGGTTGCAGGGGAAGTCGAGAATCTCAAAGCCTTGGGCATGATATTGCTCATACAGCTTCTCAAGTTCCTCATATTGGGGCGTGAACCCGCACTTCGTGGCGGTGTTGACAATCAAAAGAACCTCGTTGGCATACTCTTTGAGTGATACGTCCTTACCTTTTCTGTCTTTAACAGAGAACTCATAGACTGTTTTCATTTTCTTTTTATTCCTTAGTTTTGTATGTATATGAATCTGTTCTTTAATATTGCAAAGATAATAAAAAGTTTTAGTCAGTCCCCACAATTTACAAAAATTATAATTACGGCAGATTCCTTCGGGCCTTCACTATCCCTATATTCCGACACAGCCGCAACAGGAATGGTTTGTCACTCCGTTGCGGCTGTGTCTTAATGGCATTGCAGGCTTCTTTTTTATACCTCCTCCCGCCGTTTCGCTTTCTTGCCGAAAGAGTCGTCGATGTTGATAAATGCCGTCACAAGAAAGGTGATGGCGCAAAATCCCATGACAAGGATAAAGAAAGTGCGATAACCCATGATGTCTTTCAGATAGCCTGAAATCATACCCGGGAGCATTAGTCCAAGGTAGGAGATGCCCGTGCAGATGGCGTAGTGTGAGGTCTTATAAGCTCCTTGGCTGAAATAAAGCATGTAGAGGGTAAGGGCCGTGAAGCCCAGGCCGTAGCCAAACTGTTCGACGAAAAGGAATGCACTGACCACCCACACGTTGGAGGGCATGGCATAGCTCATGTACACATAGACGATGTCGGGCAGCGTGATGGCGCACACCATAGGCCACAACCAGTGCTTCAGTCCGTCGCGGCTGGCGAGCATTCCACCCACGATGCCGCCCAGCAGGAGCCCTATTAGTCCCACGGTGCCATTGGCCAAGCCATATTCCTGCGGCGAAAGTCCCAGTCCGCCCTCCGAGTTCGGGCGCAGCAGAAAGGTATCGGTCATCTTTGAGAGCATGGCCTCCGGAAACCGATAGAACAACAGAAAGCAGAGGGCCGCCAGCATTTCGCGCCCCGGCATCTTGCCGATGAAAGCCACAAACATCTTCTTCATGCCTGCCATCACCTCGCTGGCAGAAGTGTCTTTCTTCTCAGCGTCGTCTTCGGGGCGTGGCATGATGAAGCTGTGATAGAGCCAAATGGCAATGAAGAGGCCTGCCAACCCATAGAAAACAAGACTCCACGTAAATGCCTTCTGATTGCGGAAGATGAGTTGGAGCATACCTGCAGCCGGCACAAGCAGACCTTTGCCCATGATCACGGCAATGCGATAGAACGTGTTGCGGATGCCTACAAACCACGTTTGAGCGTGGTCGTCGAGCTCCAGCATGTAGTAGCCGTCGGCTGCTATGTCGTGAGTGGCACTGCTGAAAGCCATGAGAAAGAAAAAAAACATGGTGCCTTGAAACCAGAAAGCGGCATTGAGCGTGAAGGCCACGCCTGCCAACGAGGAACCGAGGAGTATCTGCATGGCCAATACCCACCAGCGTTTGGTACGGTAGAGATCGACAAACGGGCTCCAAAACGGTTTGATCACCCACGGCAGTCCGAGCCAACTGGTATAGAGGGCAATGTCGGTATCAGTCATGCCCAACTGCATGTACATCACCACCGCCACACTCATGACGATGACATTGGGCAGTCCTTCAGCGAAATAGAGGGTGGGCACCCAAGCCCACGGAGTCATGCGATTCTTCATCATTTGTAATATTTCTCAATCGTTGCACCTTTATAATAATGCAGAAGGATGTCATCATAACCAAAGCCTTGCTCTCCCATGACGGCTGCCCCTATCTGGCAAAGCCCCACACCGTGGCCCCAACCGGCCCCGACAAGGGTGAAGTGCTGCGGCACTCCGTTTGTGGCATCCACCTCGCTCTTGTCCACGACGAAAGCCGAACTGTAGAGATGGCTCTCGCTCAACGCCCGGCGTATCTCGAGTTCCTTGCCGATGGTGAACGTGCGTTCGGTGCCCACAATCTTCAACTTCGATATGCGTCCGCTCGCCCCGCGCTCTATGGGTACGAGGTCTACAATGCCCCCCAGCTCCATCTTCAGTTTGTCTTCGATGAGGTGGCGCAGTTTTTCCTGCGTGTATTCCACCCGCCAGCGATAGAAGTCGGCCGTCTCTTGGTCGTAGTCGTTGAGCACTTGCTTGAGCACCCGCCCATCGCTCGTATTGCAGAAAGCCTCCGGCGAAGTGCGAATCCACCTTTCAGCGTTGGCTTCCACCGTGAGATCGACACCGGACGCTTCGCCTTCCGTGTCACGCACAGCCAACAAATAGGGCTTGCGGATATTCTCCCAACAGTATTGGAATTCCTCTGTCATGCCCCCACAGCACTTGCTGAAACGCGCATCGCATATCTCCCCACCGCTCATGAGGATCTGACCGCGCGTCTGTCGGACAGCCTCTGCCACATGGGGGGCCGTTTCTTTGGTGATGCCTTGGTAACGCTGGCAATGGTCATCGGCACAAACATCGAAGATGGCATGGTCTTCACGGTCGTACCACCGGATGAGTTCGTCGTCTTTCTTGACGAAAGAGAAGAAGCTGTTGCCCGTCTCGGCCACCTGTCGGCGTTTTTCCATCTGCGCCAACAGCCAACTACGCGAAATCACGGCATGCGCCTTAAGCAGTTCAAGACTTGACGTGGCACTCATCTCACTTGAGATGACACTCTCCAAATATTGCTCCACGGGCAGTTCGTTGATGGCGCATATCTTTCCTTCCTCCACCACCAAGCGCAACATACCGAGGAAAGTCTGCCGTTCCTGCCGCTCCCAATGGAAGTCGACCCCAATGGTCACATCATCGATGGAGAATGAAGCATCGGGCGTATGCGGATGAAAAGTGAGCTGACTGTATTGATTGCCGTTCCAGAGGATGCCACCCTCATAGAACTCCACTTCTTGTTCGCCGCACACCTCCTCGCCCTTGGCCAGATAGGGGCAGTTGAGCACAAAATGTATCTTCTGCGCACTCACGACGCCCACCGTCACATCGGGCTGCTTGTCGGCCGTGTGGTGGCGGCAAGGGGCAGCTGATGTTCGCAGTCCTTCGCGTATTTCCTGCATCCGTGCTGCACCGGCTCCACACTCGCGGAGGATAGCCGTGGCGAGTTCCGGGGTGAGTTTTTCAAAATCTTCCCGGCGCGGAGTGATGATAAGACCGGCCATGTCAAGAGCCCCCGGGCTCACCATGAGCCGGTCGCTGCCCTCGGCCGAGTAGCAGTTGGGGCGATGCTTCTCACGCGGAATCACTACCGCCAGCGTATCATCTCCCTGTCTCCATGCCATGATGTTCATCATCGGCTCCTCGCCGGGTGTACGGGCAGCCTTCTCCATGCTGTCGTAAAGGCGCATAAAAAGTCTGTTGCCCGTTTCAGCATTCCGGCTCCGGATGACGAAACATGGCACCACATAGCCCGTCACCTCGGCCAGATAGTCGTTCTCGTCGCACTCCACCAACTTCACCACCTCACGGCTGAGCCGCTGCCATTCGGCCTGCAAAGGCACAAGACCACTCGTACCGGCCTGCAGATGCAGGTGGTCGGGGGCACTGGCTCCGCATTTGGGACCGTTGTAGAACACCATGAGACTGCCGTAGGTTTCAAGCAAACGGTGTATCTCTACGAAGTGTTTCCTTATGCTTTGCGGCTCGTGCCGGCGCGAAGCTATCGTGAAGTGCATGGGAAGAATGGGGAACGGATTCACCAACAGTTCAAAATCGTTGTCGAGCATCTTCACCATCTGCTCTTTCGGGCGGTTGGCCTTGCAGAGAAAGCAGGGCCGGCCGCTGAGCGTAGAGCGGTCGAGCTTGGCCCCCGTAGACACGATGCGGGCCGGGTTGAATTGCACTTTCAGCGTATCAAGCGCGCGTGTCTTCACATTACTCAAGTCGCGGTAGCGCCGGCGGGCATCCTCCCACACCTCCAGTTGACGGTTGAAAAACCGCGTCATCGGGTCGTAGGCATCCTGCAAGTCATCCTTACCACCGTTCATCTGCCGGCGGGCCTGTATCTCCATCGTGCGCAACCGGTCTTTATAACGGTTGTTGGCGTTCACGCGATCGATGCTCAGTGCGGCATCGCTATTGCCTCCCCAACGACGGCAAAGATACAGTTCGTCGTAGATGCGTCCTATGCGGTAGCAGCGGCTGAAAGCCAGTCCCAACGCATAGTCTTCGCCGTAGCTTGTATTAGGAAACTGCACCTGCCGCAGCAGGGGGGTAAAGAAAGCACGCGGAGCCCCTAAACCATTGATGCGCAGGGCATTGTTGCAGCCGTTATCATCGGTCCACTCGCGATGGTCTATCAAGCCGGGGGGCAACGTATTGAGTTCGAAGTCGCACATGCGGTAGCTGCCGATGATCATAGCCGCCTGCTGCTCGTGGAAAGCATCAACCACCCGTTGCAGCGTATGGGGCGAAGAGTAGAGGTCGTCACTGTCGAGCTGCACGGCAAACCGTCCGCAGCGGCTGTCGTTCACAGCCACATTCCAGCAACCACCGATGCCGAGGTCTCTCCGCTCGGGAGTCATCACCACGAGTCGTCCGCCTTTTGCTCTGTCTGTCGACTGTAGGGCCGTGAGTATCTCGCCCGTGCGGTCGGTGGAGTGGTTGTCCACCACCAGCACGTTATATCGGAAATCGGCCCGTTGCGCCAACGCGCTTTCTACGGCATCAGCTATAGTTCTTTCGCGGTTGAAGACGGGAATAACGACACTGGCCTCGCAGTCGAACTCCTGTTCGTCGAAGTCGATATGACCATAATCTCCGGTGTCCACCAATGCTCCCAATGCTCTCAAATGGGCCGTGGCCACCTGCTCCATCTCCACCTGCACCTCGCGGTTGCGAGGATTTACATAGTCAAACTGCTTCTCACCGCTCTTGCGGTTGTCGACCTCTTCCTCGGTATAGAGAAACTCGTCGAGGTGAAACAAGTCGCCCTTTCGGCTCAAGTAGAGCCGAAGATCGTAGAGGGCTGCAAAGCGATAGCTGCTCTCCGCAGCGCGTGCCTCCTTGGCATAGTCGTGCAGCAGCGATGCGCGCACGAGTAGCAGGCAGCCGAAGTCGAAGTCATCGCGGATGCTTCCCGGCTGATAATCGATGGCCGGATGACGCTCCGTCCGCCCGCCTGTGACGGTGTAATGATCGCTGTAGACGAGTGCCGCTCCCGTGTCATCGGCCGCCTGAAGCATTCGGTGGAGCGCATTCTGGCCCAATGTCATGTGTGTGGTCTTTGTACAGAGCAGCACAAAGTCGGCATCGGTGTTGTCGGCTATGTGGAGAATGGTCTCCGTGGAGGCCAGTGCGTTTTCAATGGCGTTGCTTCCCGGTTGCAGGAACACGATATGTTGCACGGTCTTGTCGTCGTTGAGCACCTGCACGGTTTCTGCAAGTGTATCGGCAGCTATGGCCGGCAAGAACACGTCTATCTTTTCTCTCATCATTTATAATGTGCAGTTTGGGGGTTGATGGTTTGTGGCAGCATCGTCGCGTGCGAACCGGATGCCGTCTTGTTCATGCAAAGATAAGACTTTTATTTTTATTGTCAGCACTATTGGGGTGATTATCTTGGCATTTGTCCTCCATTACATTCCTTTTGCTGCGATGGAGCGCAGAAATGTCAAAAACTCCAGACATGGGGTGACGTTCGGCCCAAACGGGATCTACAAAGGAGTTCTCTGACCTCCCGCTCCTGTCCTTTTTAAGTCTCTCATCATGGCCTGATAACAGAAGACGGGAGAATCGGCTTTCCGAGTCGATTCTCGCGTCTTCTTTCAAGTTTTTTCCAACCTTGTTTTTCGTCAAAGATTGACAACATCCTTAGAGTGTTATTTCGCCCGAACCGAAGCACCGGTGATGCTGCTCGTCGTAGACCACGCAAAACTGTCCGGGGGCCACGCCGTGGATAGGGGCATCGGCATGCACCGTGTAGATACCTTCCGAGGTTTTCTCTACGGTGGCGGGGAGATAACCGGGAGTGTGGCGAATCTTGAACGTGACACGCTCCGAGTCAAGCGGAGCTGTAAGCACGTGGAAATCGTGCATCCGGAAGTCTTGCTTGTAGGCCGTCTGCGGGTCGTAGCCGTGGCTCACATAGAGCACATTCCGCCCCACATCCTTCTTCACCACAAACCACGGGCCTCCGCCGAAACCCAGCCCCTTGCGCTGCCCTATGGTGTGAAACCACAGTCCGCGATGCTCGCCGATGGTCTTGCCCGTCTCCAGTTCTATCACATCGCCGGGCTGTTCGCCCAAATAGCGGCGCAGATATTCGTTGTAATTGATTTGCCCCAAGAAGCAGATGCCCTGACTGTCGCGCCTCTTGGCGTTGACCAAATGCTCGCGCTCGGCTATCTCCCGCACCTCGTCTTTCATGTAGTGGCCTATCGGAAAGATGGCCTTGCGCAGCTGCCAGTCGTAGATTTGGGCCAGAAAGTCGGTCTGGTCTTTCACGGGGTCGGGACTGGTCACGAGCCATTTCCGCCCGTCAATCCATTCCGTCTGCGCATAGTGGCCCGTAGCGATGAGGTCGTAGTCGTGCCCCATTTTGGCATCGAAAGCACCAAACTTGATGAGCCGGTTGCACATCACATCGGGATTGGGCGTGAAGCCGGCCTTCACTTTCTCCATCGTGTAACGGGTCACTTCGTCCCAATACTCCCGGTGGCAGTCCACCACCTGCAGTCGGCAACCGTATCTGGCCGCCACAGCCGTGGCCATTTCAAGGTCTTCCTCCGAAGAGCAGTCCCATTCTTCCTGCTCTTCGGGCCCTATTTTGATGTAGAAACAGTCGGGATGCAGCCCCAAAGCAGCTAATTCGCATACCACCACGCTGCTGTCCACGCCACCGGAGAGCAGCACGGCGATGCGCTTGTCTTTCAGTTCGTTGATATCTAACATGATGCAAAGTTACGAAAAAGATGAGAGAATGGCGGTCGGAGAAAGGGGAAAAATGGCAACCACCTTTATCCCTGCCGTTTGAGAATGATGAGTGTCACGCCCAAGAGGATGAGCAGGATGCCCACGGCCAACCGCAGAGTGAATGTCTCGGAGAAAACGAAAATGCCGATAATGACGGCTGTAACGGGTTCGAGGGCTCCCATGATGGCCGAGGGGGTGGAACCTATCTTGTTGATGGAGATGTTCATGAAGAACAGCGAGAGCACCGTGGGCAACAGAGCTAGCTGGGTGGCACAGCCCCACTGTTTCGGTCCGTGAAGCAGCATGAGCGGTTCGCCCGACATCACACTGAACACACCGATAGTGGCCCAGCAGAAGACGAGCACCCAGAAGGTGAACTTAAGCGGCGACATGTCGGTGTGCCAGCGATTGACGGAGATGATATAGACGGCATAGAGAAACGAGGAGAGCATCACGAGTGTGAAACCCACCGTGCTCAGTCTCGCATGACCGTCGCCCTGATAGAGCAGTCCCACGCCTAAAAGTGCCAAGAGAATGGAGATAGAGGTGCCCCACGTGACGCGCTCGTGGAAAAAAACAGTCATGAGCACGGCCGTCATGACGGGATAGACAAAGAGCAGTGTGGAGGCGATGCCGGCTGCTATGTGGTGGAAACTCACGTAGAGCGTGGTAGACGACATGGCAAAAAAGACCCCAAGAAGGGAAAAACGGATGGCATGGCCGGGCCGGATGGCAAAGTGCTCACCGCGAAAAAGCATCAGAACGCCAAACATCAGGACGGCCAACCCGTAACGATAGAACAGCACCGAAGCGGAGTTGACGCCATCGGCATAAAGAGGCAGCGTGCCCAGCGGGTTGGTGCCATAACAAACGGCGGCTACGACAGCTGCCAGAAATCCTTTTACCTTATCACTCATCACCAATGTGCCCGCTGTCTTTAAAAACAATATTTCAGCGAAAGCAGGTGCAAAATTACGAATAAAATCTTTATCTTTGCAAGTAGATTCTAATTAAATTGTATCATGGAACAAATCAAAAACGAAAAACTGACCATCAGTGTGGCTCCGATGGGGGCCGAACTTCAAAGCATCAGGGATGCCAAAGGCAAGGAATATCTCTGGGACGGCGACGAGCAGTATTGGAACCGCCACTCGCCCATTCTCTTCCCCATCGTGTGCGGACTGTGGAAAGACACCTGCCGCATCAGTGGCCGGGAATACCACATGGGGCGGCACGGCTTTGCCCGCGACACGGAGTTTACGCTCATCAACAAGACCGACAGCCGCATCACCTTTGCCCTGCACGAAAGCGAGGAGACACTCAAGCAATATCCCTACCGCTTCAATCTGGCCGTGACCTACCGCTTGGATGGCAACAAGGTGCATGTGATTTGGCACGTGGAAAATACCGACGACAAGGAAATATTCTTCCAGATAGGCGGCCACCCGGCCTTTCTCGTGCCGGGAGCCCGCAAGGGCGAGGAGGTGAAAGGCCGGCTGCAATTTGACAATGTGGCTCCCGAACGCCTCTATGGCAACGTGGGCGGCTGCATTGTGGAGGGCTATCACAAGGTGGAGACGGAAGGCGGACTGTGGCATTTCACCGAAAACTCGTTTGCCGACGATGCCGTGATATTCGACCGCAGCCAGCTGAAGCGCATCTCCCTGCTCAACGGGGAGGGGCATCCCGAGGTGACGGTCGACTTTAAGAGTCCGGCCGTGGGCATCTGGAATCCTACGGGCAAGCATGCGCCCTTCGTGTGCATCGAACCGTGGTACGGCATCCACGACCGGGTGGAATATGCCGGAGAGTTCAAGGACAAGTATCTGATGAACAGTCTGCAGCCCGGTGCCAGCTTCATGAGCGAATACACCATCACCATAGGCGAGTAGCGGCAAGCCGTACACCTCTTTTATATAGGCAGACTGTGAATGACCAATGACGGAAGCAAGCTGCCCTTGACGGTGTGGGGTGTCCGCTGATGGTTTTGTCAAACCATTTTCCGGTTTTCGGCCCTCTATTCTGCGATATTTGCAAACGACCATGACTCGGGCGCAAATACGCGAATTTTGGCGATACTTTTAAAATGCTGACAATCAGTCATTTGAGTTTTATCAACACATTTCCCGGCCAGAAAAAAGGGCTAAAAGAGCCCAAACGGGCTTGTAAAAGGGCCTCGGTTGCAGTGCAACCGAGGCCCTTTCGGCTTCCAAGTGTGGCCCTTTCGCAATGCCGAAGAGCCTGAACGAGAAAATCGGAGGGCTTTGGAGAGTGTTTCAAGACCGTTTCCCGCTCTGGTTGGAGATTTTCCGTGAGCACACTTTTGTAAAGGTTATTCCGCTTTAAGCGGCATCACACGACTCACCTCTTGCATCGAACGCCCAAAAGTTGAATGCCCGACCGGCGGCTCCCACCGGTTTATGCCGCCACCTCAGAGACATAACAAACGGTGCTTCAGTTGTCTCGTCATCCCATTGGTGGAGGAAAAATAGGCGAAAAAATATGTTCTTACGCACTTTTGAACAAGAAAAAAGGCATTTTGCTTGGAGTTATCACAACTTTTATTTAAATTTGTCCCGAAATGTAAAAAGTACAAAAATCGAACTATGAATAAATCCGGATTCTTTTATCGGGTGTTTGATCTCTATTACGACGGATTCCGCCACATGCAGGTGGGGAAAACGCTGTGGCTTATCATTCTGGTCAAACTATTCATCATGTTTGCCATACTGAAGGTGTTTTTCTTCCCCAATTTCATCAAGCAACACTCGCAGGAAGGCAAGGAATCGGACTTTGTAGCCACCGAAATAACAGGCAGGGCCCGATAAAACAGCCGGCGGGAGACCGGTATTCCAAAGCCGCCGGACACTCTTCCTTTTTTACAGAAAAATCAATAACATCTATAACCATATTATGACAAACTTATTATTATCTGTCGATGCCGGCACCATAGACTGGTCGAGGGCGCAATTTGCCCTCACGGCCATCTATCACTGGCTTTTCGTTCCCCTGACACTCGGCCTGGCCGTGATTATGGGAATCGTGGAAACTTGTTACTATCGCACGCGCAAACAGTTCTGGAAAACTGCAGCCAAGTTCTGGCAGAAACTCTTTGGCGTCAATTTTGCCATGGGAGTGGCTACGGGTATCATTCTTGAATTTGAGTTCGGCACCAACTGGAGCAACTATTCCTGGTTTGTGGGCGACATCTTTGGCGCACCGCTCGCTATCGAGGGCATCATCGCCTTCTTCATGGAGTCTACCTTCGTGGCCGTGATGTTCTTCGGCTGGAAGAAGGTGAGCGCAGGCTTCCACCTCGCTTCCACTTGGCTCACGGGCTTGGGAGCCACCATCTCGGCATGGTGGATACTGGTGGCCAACGCCTGGATGCAGAATCCTGTGGCCTTCCACTTCAATGCCGACACAATGCGCAACGAGATGAATCTCGACAGCTTTGCCGAGATTGCACTGTCGCCTTTTGCCGTGATGAAGTTCTGCCACACGGTGACTTCCTCATGGATCATCGGCGCCGTGTTTGTGCTGGCCGTGAGTTGCTACTATCTGCTGAAAAAGCGTGAGACCGAACTGGCCAAGGAGAGCATCAAGATAGCATGCAGTGTGGGACTGGTGGCCTCGCTGCTGGCTTTCTACACCGGTGACGAAAGTGCCTATCAGGTGGCCAAGGTGCAGCCGATGAAGCTCGCTGCCATGGAGGCCCTGTACAACGGTGGCACCGACCAACCGTTGACGCTCATCGCTGCCGTGCCACCTTTCAAGCAGCCCGACTATGCCAACGAGCAGGAACCGCCCATGCGCATAGGCATCCCCAACGCGCTGTCGTTTCTTGCCACACACGATTTCCATGGTTATGTGGCCGGCGTAAACGACATCATGAGGGGGGGCTATGTCAACCATAAGGGAGAGATTGAGCCCTCTGTGGATGAAAAGATTGCACGGGGACGGAATGCCATCACAGCCCTTCAGATCTACCGTAAAGCCAAGAAGGAAGACGACAAGAAGGGCATGGAGGCCTCGCTGGGCGTGCTTGACAAAGACATGAAGTATTTCGGCTATGGCTACATCAAAGACAAGGCCGACCTCGTGCCCAGTATTCCCGTCAACTTCTACGCTTTCCGCATCATGGTGGGCTTGGGTACACTTTTCATCCTGTTCTTCGCCGTGGCGCTGTTCTTGGCCTATCGTAAGGACATCACCAAGTTGAAATGGCTGCACATTGCCGGCATCAGTTCACTGCCTTTGGGCTACATTGCCAGCGAGAGCGGTTGGCTGGTAGCCGAATTTGGTCGTCAGCCGTGGACCATTCAGGACATGCTACCCACATGGGTGGCCGTGAGCAACTTGCAGTCGGGCAGTGTCATCATCACGTTCTTCATCTTCCTGATTCTCTTTACCCTCTTGCTCTGCGTGGAAATCAACATCTTGTGCAAGCAAATCAAGAAGGGGCCGGAATACAGTCTCGCCGAAATCGGGAACAGAGGATAGGCTAACCGGTTTGTCAAACAATAAACAACAATGAACATGACTTACGCATTCTTACAACAATATTGGTGGTTTCTCGTCTCCCTACTGGGAGCCCTGCTTGTGTTCCTGCTCTTTGTGCAAGGGGCCAACTCGTTGATATTCAGTCTGGGACATACGCCCGAAGAGCGTCGCTTGGTGGTCAACTCCACGGGACGCAAGTGGGAACTCACCTTCACCACGCTCGTTACGTTTGGCGGGGCGTTCTTCGCCTCTTTCCCACTTTTCTACAGCACCAGTTTCGGCGGGGCCTACTGGCTGTGGATGATTATCCTTTTCTCGTTCGTGATTCAAGCCGTGAGCTATGAATTCCAGAACAAGTTGGGCAATCTGCTCGGTGTAAACACCTTCCAGATTTTCCTTGTCATCAACGGCATTTTGGGGCCGGTGCTCCTCGGGGGGGCTGTGGCCACCTTCTTCGACGGCAGCAATTTCACCGTTGCCAAAGACAATATCGTGAGCGGTTTCAATCCCGTCATCAGCAGTTGGGCCAATGCCAGTCACGGTCTTGACGCACTGCTCGACCCGTGGAATCTGGTGTTGGCACTCGGAGTGTTCTTCCTCGCCCGCATCCTCGGCCTGCTCTACATCATCAACAACGTGGACGATGACGCTTTGCGCAACCGAGGCCGCATGCTTCTGCGCAGCAACACGGTGCTGTTTCTCATCTTCTTCCTCGCGTTCCTCATCCGCACGCTGCTGAAAGATGGCTATGCAGTGAATCCCGAGACAGGGGTCATCTTCATGGAACCGCTGAAGTATCTTCACAATTTCCTCGATATGTGGTATGTCACAGCCATATTGCTCGTCGGCGTGGTGCTTGTGCTGTTCGGCATCGGGCGCACCTTACTGACCAAAAACTACATCCGCGGCATCTGGCCTACGGGCATTGGTGTGGTACTGACGGTGTTGGCACTTCTACTCTGTGCCGGTTGGAATAACACCGCCTACTACCCTTCCAACGCCGACTTGCAGAGTTCGCTCACCATCACTAACTCAAGCAGCAGCGAATTTACGTTGCAGACCATGGCCATCGTGAGTCTATTCATCCCCTTTGTGCTTGCCTACATCGTCTATGCATGGTATTGCCTTGACAAGAAGAAAATCACCAAAGAGGAAATTGAGCAAGGAGAAGCTTATTGAAAACTATGGGTAACAAAAAGCAAGCAGCTGTTTGTAAGTTGAAATTTTAATGCTGTTTACTACAAAAACAAATATCGCGGAGCCCCTCAAAAGGCTTCGCGATATTTGTTTTCTTCCTTATCGTCAAGCATGGAAAGATAGCTTTGGTAGCGGCTTTCCGAGATGTAGTGCTCTTCCACGGCCTTACGCACAGCACATCCCGGCTCGTGGGTGTGGGTGCAGTTGCTGAACTTGCAGTCTTTCGAGAACTCGAAAATTTCCTTGAAATAGCTCGTCAGTTCTTCCGGTTCTATGTCGAAAGTGCCGAAGCCTTTGATTCCCGGCGTGTCTATCAAATAGCCCGGATGCCGTTTTTCCCCCTCCTCCGTAACAGTATCGCCGCCGGCGGGGAGTTCCAGCATCTCGCTGAATGTGGTGGTGTGCATACCCGTGTTGTGCGCATCGCTGATTTCGGCTGTCCGCAAGGATGCCCCGGGAATGAGCCGGTTGATGAGCGTCGACTTGCCCACACCGCTGTTACCGCTCAACAATGTCACCTTGCCGACAAGCAAAGGCAACAGTCGGTCGATACCCTCACCCGTGGCAGCCGATAGTTTTATGCACTGATAGCCGATGTGCCCGTAGAGTGTCATCATCATTCGCTCATAGTGCAACTCCTCTTCAGACAGAATATCGCACTTGTTGAACGCCAGCACCACCGGCACCCGATAGGCTTCGGCCCCGGCCAGAAACCGGTCGATGAACGTGGTGGAGGTCTGCGGATAGTTCACCGTCACCACCAACAGGGCCTGATCGATGTTGGCAGCAAGGATATGACTCTGCTTGGAGAGATTGGGAGACTTGCGAATGATATAATTGCGACGGTCATCGATAGCCGAGATGAAAGCCGTGCCCTCCTGATTGGTGATGAGCTGCACGTAGTCGCCCACCGCAACGGGGTTTGTACTGCGTATGCCCTTCAATCGGAAGTTGCCCTTTATCTTGCTCTCGATGACCGTCCCGTCATCAGTCTTTACGGTATACCAGCTACCGGTGTTCTTGATTACTAAACCTTTCAAATGCTAATGAGGCATTGGTGATTGTTATACGGTCATGATTTCCTTGGTCTTCGCGGCAATCAAGTCGTCCAGTTTCTTGATGAACTTGTCGTGAATCTTCTGCAATTCGTCCTCGGCATCCTTCTCCAAGTCTTCCGAGAGACCGTCTTTGATGGCCTTCTTGAACTTCTCCTTGAGTTCGCCACGCACGTTGCGCACTTCAATCTTGGTCTTTTCGGCTATCTTGTTGCACTGCTTCACCAGCTCCTTACGACGCTCTTCGGTGGGCTGTGGGATGCCGAGACGAATGATTTCGCCGTTATTCTCGGGCGTGATGCCTACATCACTGTCCATAATGGCCTTCTCAATATCCCGTATAGCCTTTCTGTCCCAAGGCTTGATGGCAATCGTGCGGGGGTCGGGCGTGGAAATGTTGGCCACTTGGTTGAGCGGCACTTTCATCCCGTATGACTCTACCTTGATGCCATCGAGGATGGCAACGTTGGCACGGCCGGCACGAATGCGCGCCAACTGCTCATCGAGATACATCGCTGCCATCTCCATGCGCTCTTGTGCTTCGTTTAATGTTGCTTTTACGTCAATCATATTCTATGGGTCTGTATTAAATTTCGATTTTACAAAATTAGAGATTAATTTTCAAAGTGCCAACTCTTTGGATAGATTTTTTGCAATCTTTTCCAGATAGCGGGCATCCACTTCATCAAAGGCACCAAGACTGCAACTGTCAACATCTATGACCGCCTTGACACTCCCGCCACGGCCAAAAACGGGTACGACTATCTCCGAACGGGAGAGCGACGAACAGGCGATGTGGCCGGGAAAATCTTCCACATCGGGCACCACAAGCGTGCGTTTCTCGGCCCATGCCGTGCCACAGACACCCTTCCCACAGGCTATGTGCATACAAGCCACAGGGCCTTGGAACGGTCCCAAGCGTAACTCTCCATCCTCAACCATGTAGAAACCCACCCAAAAGAATATTTCGGGAAAGGCATCGTGGAGGGCGGCCGTCACATTGGCGAGCACCGACATACGGCAGGTTTCTCCCTCAATGAGGGCAGCCACCTGCGCCACAAGGGTTTCATAGCGGGATTCTTTGGTCGTCATATTCATGCTGTCTGGTTGATCGTTTGATGTCTGCCGGTGCTGTCAAGAAGCTATCGCAACCCGGTCTAACCTATCAAGGAGAGGCGGTGCATCTCCGCCTCCACCACGTTGGTTAGCTCAACAAACTGCGCTATGGTGAGCTGTTCTGGACGCCGGGTCATAACTTCCGCCGTAAAGAACTCGCCACTCGGCTGTGCTCCGGCAAACAGTTGCTTGAGACTCACGCGCAACATCTTGCGGCGCTGGTTGAAAACAGCCTTCACCAAGCGTTTGAAAAGACGCTCGTCGCATCCCAAATCGGTCACTCCGTTGCGCGTCATGCGTATCACAGCACTCTTCACCTTGGGCGGAGGGTTAAACACATCCTCGTCTACGGTGAACAGATATTCCACATCATACCACGCCTGCATGAGCACCGAGAGGATGCCGTAGGCCTTGTTGCCGGGCTCGGATGCCATACGCAAGGCCACTTCGCGCTGTATCATGCCCGTGCAACAGGGAATAAGCTCCCTGTTGTCGAGCATCTTGAAGAATATCTGCGAGGAGATGTCATAGGGATAATTGCCCGTGAGCACAAAGGGCCGCCCGCCGAAAACCGTGTTTAAGTCCATGCGCAGGAAATCTTCGCCAATGATGTTGTCGTGCAGTGTGGGGAATGTTTCATGCAGATAGGCCACACTTTCCCGGTCTATCTCCACCGCCTTCACTTCGCGGGGTTTCGTCACAAGATATTGTGTGAGCACTCCCATCCCCGGTCCGATTTCCAAGACGGGCAGGCCGGGACAGGCATCCACCGTGTCGGCGATGCGCCGGGCGATGTTCAGATCGGTCAGGAAGTGCTGACCGAGATTCTTTTTAGGCTTGACTGACTTCATGTTCTTTGCACGTGATAGGCCGTTACCACCGGAGACCATACCCCAAAAAGCAGTATTTTCTCCCCCGGCAGCCCCTGCCGAATGTGCTGCAAAGGTAGAAAAAATAAACGGAACGGCAAAACAGCCGCCCCCATAAACGAACAAAGACCGGGCCAAAGGCTCGATCTCGTCTATTCAATTTTTAAACCAAATTTCTATTCTTATCAACTTAGAACTTCAATTTTCCGTCTACGTTGATGGCCTGAGCAACCATGATTGCTACGATGGCGAATGATAATAATGCTACCATAATCTTTTTACCTTTCTTTTTTGTTCTTGCTACTATTGTTATCCTTGGTCGTCAAGTGATGGCTCACGTCATTTCTTTTCGACGATGCAAAGGTAAGAAGAAACTCCCGTGTACGCAAACAAATATGCTATAAAACATATATTTAAGTGTTTTTATTGATTCATGTCAATCCGACGAGTAAATAAAAAAGGCATTTTGTTTGGTGTTTTGCATGATTTACGTTACCTTTGTGGCTATATATTATGAAATTAAGGAAGCTATCAAACAGCACTCTGAAAGTATCTCTGTCGCTCTTGTTGGGCGGGGCCATACTCTACTGGATGTATCGGGGATTCGATTTCCGGCGCGTGGAGTATGTCCTTCTCCATGAGATGAACTGGACATGGATGCTTCTCTCCTTTCCGCTCGGCATTTCGGCCCAGCTTTTCCGGGGCTGGCGATGGCGGCAAACCCTCGAACCGATAGACGAACATCCCCGCCTCGCGACAGCCGTCAACGCCATATTCTTTTCCTACGCCGTGAGTTTGGTGGTGCCACGCATTGGCGAATTTGCGCGTTGCGGCGTGTTGAAGCGATGGGACAACGTTTCTTTTCCCAAGGCTTTGGGCACTGTTGTCACCGAGCGTGCCATCGACTCGCTGCTCGTCATGGTGATAACGGCCATCACATTCGTGCTGCAAATCCCCGTCTTCCTCACCTTTTTCCGCACCACCGGCACCGATATCGACGGTCTGTTCGGCCGGTTTACCACTGTCGGCTACCTCGTGACGGCCGTTTGCGGCGTGGCCGTAGCCGTGCTCCTCTACTTTTTGGTGAAGAAACTCTCCATATATAATAAGGTGAAAGACACGCTCGGTAGCATCTGGCAGGGCGTGATGTCGCTGCGCAATGTGAAAAACGTGCCGCTCTTCATTTTCTTCACACTGGCCATTTGGGGCAGCTACTTCCTCCACTACTATCTCACCTTCTTTTGCTTCGAGGCCACATCGAGTCTTGGCATGATGTGCGCACTGGTCACATTCATTGTGGGCAGCATTGCCGTCATCGTGCCCACGCCCAACGGGGCGGGCCCTTGGCATTTTGCCGTGAAGACAATGCTCATCCTTTACGGCGTGGGGGCCAACGACGCCCTCTATTTTGTGCTCATCGTCCACTCCGTGCAGACACTCCTTGTGGTGTTTCTCGGCATTTACGCTTGGCTGGCCCTGTCTTTCACGAGGAAAAGGGCGTAGCCCGCAGGCAGCCCTTGAACGGGGTGAATGCACTGCAAACAGCATATCGAAACCAACCAAACTATCGTATAACATTTAAACCATACAGCTATGAATGAAATCAAAAATCTGAACCCGGTTGAGATTTGGCGTAACTTCCATTTGTTGATGCAAGTGCCCCGCCCATCGGGACATTTGGAGAAGATACAGCAGTTTCTCCTCGATTTTGCCAAGCAGGCAGGCGTAGAAGCCTTCCAAGACACCGCCGGAAACATCATCATGCGCAAGCCGGCCACTCCCGGCATGGAGGGCAAGAAGGGGGTCATCTTGCAGGCCCACATGGACATGGTGCCACAGAAGAGCCCCGACAGCAAGCACGACTTCACGACCGATCCCATCGAGCCCGTCATCGACGGTGAGTGGCTGCGTGCCAACCAAACCACACTCGGTGCCGACAACGGCCTGGGAGTAGCCACTATCATGGCTGTCATGGAGTCGAAAGACTTGAAACACGGGCCCGTGGAAGGCCTTATCACGGCCGATGAGGAAACCAGCATGTATGGGGCTACCAACCTGCCCGAGGGCGAACTCAATGGTGACATCCTCATGAACCTCGACTCCGAGACTTGGGGCAAATTTGTAATCGGCTCGGCCGGCGGCATCGACTTCACCGCCACACTCGACTATCAGGAGGCTGAGACCGACAAGACCGATGCTGCCATGAGAGTGACACTCAAGGGCTTGCGCGGCGGACACTCCGGACTGGAAATCAACGAAGGTCGTGCCAACGCCAACAAACTGATGGTGCGTTTCGTGCGCGAGGCCATCGAAGAGACCGATGCACGGTTGGCCGAATGGCACGGCGGCAACATGCGCAACGCCATTCCCTTCAAGGCCGAAGTGGTGCTCACCCTGCCCAAAGAGAACGTGGAGGCTCTGAAAGAACTCGTGGCCGACTGGAAAGCCGTCTTTGAAGACGAATACAAAACCATCGAGCACAATATCGAGTTCTTCACCGAAGAGGTACCCACCCCCGAAAAGGAAGTGCCGGTGGAAATACAAGACAATCTCATTAATGCCATCTATGCCTGCCATAATGGCGTGGTGCGCATGATTCCGGTCTATCCCGACGTGGTAGAGACTTCTTCCAACCTCGCCATCATCGACATCGAGAGCGGAAAGGCTTTCATCAAAATACTTGTCCGCTCGTCGCGCGAAGACATGAAAGACTACATCGCTACCTCGCTGGAGAGCTGCTTCAACATGGCCGGCATGAAAGTGGAGATGAGCGGAAGCTACGGCGGTTGGGATCCCAACCCCGACAGCGAGGTTCTCAACCTGTTCAAAAAGATATACAAAGAGCAGAATGGCGAGGAAGGAATCACGCAAGTGGATCACGCCGGACTGGAATGCTCCATCATCTTGGAAAAATATCCGCACCTTGATGTGGTGAGCCTGGGCCCGACCATCCGCAGTCCGCACACCACTGCAGAGCGTTGCCTCATTGCCACAGCCGCCCCGTTCTGGGCACTCATCAAGCAGGCTTTGCTCGAAGTCGGCGACAAATAGGCCTCAACAAGAAGAGATCGTAGGCTTTTGCGATGTAAGGATTGTTCCTTGCACATTTGCATTCAGCCCAAAAATGGATTATCTTTGCATAAGCAAGGGAAGCACGCGGGTGCTTCCCTTTTTTTAAAACAAAAGCCCTCCACCCCCCTAAAGAGAGCCCCCAACCCCTAAAAGGGGCTTTCCAACCTTGCAAAAGGGGCTCTTTGAGGTTCTCATTCGGGCCGAATGAGCTTCTAAGTGTGGCTCTTTTGCAAGGTCGGTTGGGCCAAGTGAGAAAATGGATGGGACGAATAGGGCTGATAAGGCGAATGGGACGAGAGGGGAAAATGGGGATGGAAAAATTGCGTGTAAGCCTTTTTCAAAAGTTTTAATAGATCGTGCTATATGCCCGCCAATGCCGACAAGCTGACTCACGAAAGTCATAAAGTGGTCGAAAAAACCACGGGAAATCATCGAAAACCTTATCGTTTACTGCGCGAATTAAACTACCTTTGCAAAAGAAAATATTCAACTCTAACGCAACATGAAAAAGAAAACCGCCCTTTTCGCCCTCTCTTTGCTGATAACCACATCCGCATCTGCACAACACACCCTCATCACGGGCACACTGAAAGACTCTGTCAAGAATGAAACGGAACCATACGCCACCGTGCGCGTGTTCCGGCCGTCCAACCGGCAGAAGCCTGTAGCCATGTCGCTCACCGATGCCGAAGGCCGCATCAAGCAGGCACTCGACGGCAAAGGCACTTTCATACTTACATTCTCCTCCGTGGGCAAGAAGCCCGTGATGCGCGAAGTCACACTCAATGGGCAGTCCATGCTTGCCCTTGGAGACGTATGCACGGCCGAAGATGCCACGGCACTGAAAAACGTGGAGGTGGTGGCACAGCGCCCCATCGTGAAAATGGAACCCGACAAGATGACCTATAACGTACAGGAAGACGGCGACTCGAAGTCGATGACGCTGCTCGACATGCTCCGCAAGGTGCCCATGGTGACAGTAGACGGACAGGACAACATCAGCGTGAACGGTTCGGCGAGCTTCAAGGTGTATGTAGACGGCAAGCCCAACCCGATGTTTCAGGCCAATGCCTCGCAGATATTCAAGTCGCTGCCGGCCTCGATGGTGAAAAACATTGAGGTGATCATCAATCCCGGAGCCAAATACGACGCGGAGGGGACGGGCGGTGTGCTCAACATCGTCCTCAACCACGCGGGCGGTCAAGGCACTGAAAGTCTCAACGGCTACAACGGCAATGTGAGTCTGGCTGCGGGCAACAGAGGATATAGCGGTTCGGCTTTCGTCAGCGGACAGCAGGGGAAATTCAGCTACAGCGCGAATGCCACGCACAATCTCAACCGCAACCGGAACATACGCATATCCATCGACCGCACCCAGACGGCCCCGGGCGGCAACTCACAGATGCACTACGAACAGCGCAGTGACAACAAGACTCCCTTCAACATGGGCAACATGAGTCTGGGTTACGCCCTCGACTCGATGAGCACCCTCAATGCCAACATCGGCATCACGCAGTACCGGACATCCACCGACGGACTGCCACGCACCTCACTCTCGGGCGGCAGCTACGGCAGCGGCTTCACCTACTCCGCCCAAAGGGCCGACAAATACCACAACTTCGGCTTCAACGGCAGCATGGACTATCAGCGATTCTTCAACCGGGAACACACACGCAGCCTCACGGCAAGCTACCTGTTCACCGCCAACCCGTCGCGCTCGGAGAGTGAGAGCCGCTACGATGCCCCCTCGGGCATCACGGGACTCAACCTCACCGACCGCTACTCGGATGCCCATTTGCACAGCACGGAACACACCGTGCAGATAGACTATGCCACCCCGGTGGCCAAAGGCCACTCATTAGATGTCGGGGCCAAATTCATCTCTCACCGCAACACGTCGGACTCGCGTTTCTACAACATTGTGGGCAATGCCAAAAACTATGACGAGGCCAACAGCACCGATTACGAAAACACACAACGAATATTGGCCGGCTACGCCGAATACCGCGCCGCACTGGGCAAGCTCGGCGCCAAAGCGGGTCTGCGCTACGAGCACACCTGGGAAAACATCGACTTCCGCAAGGGGGCGGGCAGCGACTTCTCCAAGCACTACGGCAATCTCGTGCCTTCGGCCACATTGAGCTACAACCTTGCGCCCACAACCAATCTGGGACTCAACTACAACATGCGCATACTCCGCCCGGGCGTGACCTACCTCAACCCCTATCGTGACAACTCCAATCCCACCAACGTGAGCTATGGCAATCCGGCACTCGATGTGGAGAAATCACACTACATAAGCCTCGTGTTCAACTACTATTCACCCAAATTGATGGTCAACGCCACGCTCGGCCAAAACTTGTGCAACAACCAGATTGCCACCTACTCGTTCATGGAAGACAACCGGCTGCACACCACCTACGGCAACGTGGTGAAGAACCGGTGGACCAGCTTCAACACCTTCATGCGCTGGATGGCGGGCAAGAACACCACGCTGATGCTCAATGCCGCCCTGGACTACGGAGACATGCGCTCCTCAACCCTCAACCGGCGCAACCACGGATGGCAGACCATGGGCTACGCTTCCCTGCAACAGACCTTGCCGTGGCTGCTGAAATGGTCGCTCGGCGTGTATGCCAACTCCCGCCACTACGACCTTCAGGGCTACCAGAGCGGCAACAGCCTGCTGTTCACCTCGCTCAACAAAGACCTCTGCAAAGACCGGCTCACACTGAGCCTGCTCTACGTGGTGCCGCTTACGGGTAAGTATCGGGTGAACAGCTACAGCCACGGGGCCGACTTCGAGCAGCATACTAAAATCCTCGTACCCATACAGATGGTGCGGCTCACGGCCACATGGAAATTCGGCAACACCCAAAAACAATTCCGCCAACGGCAAAGCCGCATCAACAACGACTTCGGAGAACGGAAGTCGGAGAGCCAGCAACTGAACAATATCGGGTCTGGAACCGGTATAGGCATGTAAAAACACAGAGGCGGATCTCCTGCCGGAAGTCCGCCTCTCTAACAATGCAGCATGATGAAAAAACGACTCAAACACTCCGAAGTGGTCTTCTTCGGCCAACAGACATTCCTCTATCTCACCTTCACCGGGATATGGTCACTCGTGATTTTCAGCATCGAGAAAAATCTTGATGCCGCTTGGGAGTCGATAAGAATCACCAGTTCGCTGCTCCTGATACTCTGGATTGTTTTCGGATTAAACAACTACTTGCTCGTCCCGAAAATCTACGAATCGAAAAAGCATCCTAAAATCAAACGGTGGCTTTTCTGGCTGTTGAATCTTGGCATCATCCTCCTTTTAAACCGCGAGATATTACTCCACGGCCCCGACGGCTCGCAAGTGGTGTGGAACGAAGCCACCCGCATCGGCACTTATATATTCCACGTGGTGCTGATAGTCATCAACTATGCCATGATAGGACTGGCCATAGGCCGCCACTACTATCTGCACCAAAAACAACTGAAACGACAACTCGCCGAGGAACGACAGAGAAACACAGAGGCCGAACTGGCATGGCTGAAGAACCAGCTCAATCCCCACTTCCTTTTCAACACGCTCAACAACATCTCCAGCCTCACACAGATAGATGCCGACATGGCACAAGACAAGATAGGCCGGTTGAGCGATCTGTTGCGCTACGCACTCTACGAGACACGCTCGGAGCGCGTGGCACTGGGCAGCGAGGTGGAATTCATGCAAAACTACATCGACCTGATGAGTCTGCGCTGCGGCCCTAACGTGGTCATAACGACAGATTTCGAGACCGTTGACGGGGCACTCCCGATAGCCCCCATGCTCTTTCTATCGCCCATAGAAAACGCTTTCAAACATGGAGTGAGCAGCAGCAAGCCCTCTTTCATCCACATTTCGCTCTCCGTGCATGCCGGAAGCCTCACCTTCTCATGCGAAAACAGCAACTATCCTAAAGGCGACAGCAACCGCAGCGGGTCGGGCATAGGCACCGAGAACCTGCGCCGGCGACTGCAACTGCTCTATCCCGACCGCCACGACTTCGTATGCGGTCCCGATGGCGACACCTATTACGTAAACATCAGACTATGGAACAACTGACCTGCATCATCGTAGATGACGAACCGCTGGCTATCCGGCTGCTCGAACACTTCATCGGCCGCACGCCTTTTCTTACCCTCCGGGCAAGCTATGCCGACTCCGTAGAGGCACTCTCGGCCCTGAGGGAGAATCCCTCCGACCTCGTATTTCTCGACATCCAAATGCCCGACCTCGACGGCATGGAACTCTCGCGCATGGTGCCCGACGACACCCGCATCATCTTCACCACGGCATTCAAGCAATATGCTTTCGACAGTTACGAGGTGAACGCGCTCGACTTCTTGCTCAAGCCCATTCGCTACAACAAGTTTCTGGCCGCAGCCGAGAAGGCCAAACAATGGTTTGAACTGCGGGAGAAAGCCGCAGACGCACCAACCAAACAGCCCACGGAGAGTGCGACCGACGACGCACTGTTTATCAAGGCCGACGGCGAACTGAAACGGGTGGAACTGAGCCGGCTGCTCTTTGTGATGGGCATGAAAGACTATGTGGTGTTTCAGCTCTTGCCCGACGACTCCCACCGAGAGCACGCTAAAGGGGAGACACTCATCACCCACCTGACCATGACGGCCGTAGAAGGCCTGCTACCCGCAGGCCGCTTCCTGCGCGTGCACCGCAGCTACATCGTCGCACTCGACAAAATAAGGTCGGTAGACAAAAACAACTGCATCTACATCGGCAACGAAATCATCCATGTGACGGAGGCCTTCAGAGAGAAATTCCAACGCTATCTTGCCGGAAAAACAGCCGGATAAAACCCCGTTTTATCTTTGCCGTTACGCTTTTTTGGTGTAACTTTGCATCGGTTAAAAGCATTCACACATGAACGCACTCGTCAGCTTCATCAAAAACTGGACGCTCCCCGTGGCTATGGGCACGGGGGGCATTGTCTATCTGCTTTTCCGGTTCGTCCCTGCTCTCCGCCCGATAGGCCAATGGTATGCGCCCCACAATGCAAATGTGCTGCCCGACTTCATGTTTCTCATACTCTTTGTCACTTTCTGCAAGGTCGATTTCAGGAAACTGCTGCCTGTAAAGTGGCATTTCTGGATAGGCATACAGCAAGTGGTCTTCGTCGCTGCGCAGTTGGGAATCATCATCGGTTTCAATCTCAGGGGCAACGCCCTCATCATGATGGAAGCCATACTGGTGTGCATCATCGGGCCATGCGCAGCCGCGGCGGCTGTGGTGACAGCCAAACTGGGGGGCAGTCTGGAAGAAATGACCACCTATACCTTCATCTCCAATTTCATCTCTGCCCTGCTCATTCCCCTTTGCTTCCCCCTACTTCCGGCAGCGGGTGGTGAGGCAGCTGAAGTGGCGGCATTCTTTCCCTTGTTTCTCACCATATTATATAAGGTGAGCATCGTGCTGCTGCTCCCCATGCTGTGCGCCTACATCGTCAAGCACCGGTTCAAGCGCCTCCATCGCCGGATAGTCAGCGTCAAGGATTTGAGCTACTATCTATGGGGCTGCTCGCTTGTCGTGGTCACCGGCACCACCGCCATGAACATTGTCGAAGCATGGGAACACACCTCCGTTTTCTTTCTCTGTTCCATCGCTGTGATGGGCCTGCTGCTCTGCATCATCCAGTTTGCCACCGGTCGTTTCATAGGGCACTATTTCGATAAGACCATCGAAGCCGGCCAGTCGCTCGGCCAGAAGAATACGGCTTTCTCCATCTGGGTGGCCACGGCATTCCTCCATCCGCTCTCCTCCGTGGGCCCCGGTTGCTACATTCTGTGGCAGAATATCATCAATTCGGTGGAAATATGGATTTTCCGGAAACGGGGCATGGAACGGTCGTCGTAACCCGATGCTTGAAAGGAGATTAGAAAATAGAAGACAGATGGTCCGATGATAAAAAACAAATGTTAGGAATGCCAGAGAATACTTCTCGAAAATAAACTGTAATTTTGAATCATCAACACTGCTTATCCAGAAAAGAAACTACAAAACAGAATGCAATGAACATTATTGTATCACAGGAGATAGAATCGGTATGTCCGGGATTTGTGGGAGCCTGCGTGGAGGCTGAGGTGAAGAATACGCCTTTCTGCCAACCGCTTTGGGAAGAAATCAAGGCATTGGGCGAGAAATTCAAGGCCGAACTGACCACAGAGACGCTGAAAGACATCAGCGGTATTGCCGCCACACGCCGCGTGTATCGTGCCTGTGGCAAAGATCCGTCGCGCTACAGGCCAGCCTCGGAAGCCCTCATCCGCCGTCTGTTGCAGGGCAAAGAACTCTACCAAATAGACACGCTTGTGGATCTCACCAACCTTGCCAGCATCGCATACGGCTACAGCATAGGCGGATTTGATGCCGACAAGTTTGAGGGCGACACGCTCACCCTGGGTGTGGGGCGCGAGGGAGAACCCTACGAAGGCATTGGCAGGGGCATCATCAACATAGCCGGGCTGCCGGTCTATCGTGATGCTCGTGGCGGAGTGGGCACACCCACCAGCGACAATGAGCGCACGAAAATAGACATTGCCACCACCCACCTCATGGTGCTCATCAACGGCTATGACGGGTGCGAAGACAAGGTGAGGGCCAATGCCGAATTCATACAACGGTTGCTACGGCAATACGCGCATAGCGACGGAGGCTCCTACTTCACCTACAGATGAATGGCGGAAGCCATGCGAAAGTTTAGCCTGCAGGAGAAAGTACTGCAAAATAAACAACCATTTATTTTGTAGTTTACCTTTTTTACACTACCTTTGCAACGCAAAACAGAAACATTCATAAACAACATGGACGATTATCACGCGGAAAATTACAATTTCTAAGGCGTGAGGATTTTGCAAGCTGCTAATCCCCACACCTATTATTATTGTGGAGATAAGCAACGATGAGAACCTACTGGAACATTACCGATAAACTGACTGCACTCAAGGAGTGGCAGCCGGGCTGCTGGATACAAGTGACTTGCCCCACGGACGAAGACCGGGATATGCTGGAAGAGAAATTCAACATACCCGACTACTTCCTTTCCGACATTAGCGATACCGACGAGCGGGCCCGCTACGAATACGACGATGGATGGATGCTCACCATTCTGCGTATCCCTTACGTGAAAGAAATACGCTCGCGCACACCTTACACCACCGTGCCGCTGGGTATCATACACAAGCGTGACGTGACCATCACTGTGTGCTACTACGAGACGACGATGATGATGGACTTTGTGGGCTATCAGCAGAAAAGGGGCGAAGGGTTCACCGACTATGTAGATCTCACTTTCCGCCTGTTCCTCTCCTCGGCCGTGTGGTATCTGAAACGGTTGAAACAAATCAACGCCCTCATCGAAAAGGCCAAACGTAATCTTGATCAAGACGTGAACAACGAGAGCCTCATCGGCCTAAGCCGGCTGCAAGACTCACTCACTTACTTCATCACCTCTATCCGAGGAAATGAAAATCTGTTAGCCAAGTTGAAATTCAAACTGCAAGTGGACGAACTCGATGCCGACCTCATTGAGGATGTCAATATCGAGATGACTCAGGCCCGGGAAACAACCAGCATCTATTCCGATATTCTGGAATCGACGATGGACACCTATTCAAGCATCATCAACAACAACATGAATACCGTGATGCGTACACTCACCTCGGTGAGCATCATCATGATGTTTCCCACACTCATCGCTTCTCTTTTCGGCATGAACCTCGTCAACGGCATGGAGACGAGCCGTTTCGGCTTTGCCATTGCGCTCGTACTATCCGTCATAGTGTCGGGGGTGTCATGGTGGATTTTGCGTTTTAAAAGGCTTGTTTAAGCGATTTTTTATAAAAAAAAGACCTAAAATTAGGTAATTACGATATTTTTAACTAAGTTTGCACAACATAAGGGCTTCGCAAAACACCAAGGTCTTGAAAAACAAAACCTATCCGGTGGATTCAATGAGAAAAGCGAAGTGATGGAATATCATGTCATAAACTAAAAGCAGTTAAATGATGGACTCTCAAGAAAACATCCTCGAACAGGGAAATGCAGTAGAAGAGAAACAGGTGGAGCCTACGGCCTCACCAGTTGAAAACATGCCGGCTGAAGTTGTCGACCAGGCGACTCCGGATACCGATGCCCCCCAAGCTGCGGAAGCGAAAGAGGCTGTCAAGACCGTCTATTCAACTAAACAAGAAGTACTGAAAAGGGTGAAAGAACTCGCCCACGGTGAAGAACAACCGCAGAAAGACGAGGTGGATCACCTCAAGACGACTTTCTACAAGCTACACATAGCTGAAAGAGAAGCCGAACAGAAGGCATATCTCGACAACGGAGGAGATCCGGACAAATATCAGGTGACTCCGGATGAGGACGAGGAGACCTTTAAGGCCGAAATGATACTCATCAAGGAAAAGCGTGCCAAACAGTTTCAGGAGCAGGAAAACGAAAAAAAGGAGAACCTGCAAAAGAAACTCGATATCATCGAAAAGATAAAAGGCATGGCCACTTCGCCCGAAGAGGCCAACAAATCATATCAGGAATTTAAGGCACTGCAACAACAGTGGAAGGAAATCAAGGCTGTGCCGGCCGAGAAAGCCAATGAACTGTGGCGTAACTATCAGTTCTATGTGGAACAGTTCTACGACTTGCTGAAACTCAACAGTGAAGCCCGCGAGCTCGACTTCAAGAAGAACCTGGAGCTCAAGACCAAACTCTGTGAGGCTGCCGAGAAACTCGACGAAGTGGAGGATATCATCAGTGCGTTCCACCAGTTGCAGGAGTTGCATCAACAATATCGCGAAATCGGTCCTGTGGCCAAGGAACAGCGAGAGGAGATATGGGCCCGCTTCAAGGCAGCCAGCACTGTGATCAACAAGAAACATCAGCAACACTTCGAGCAGTTGAGGGCACAGGAAGAAGACAATCTTGCCAAAAAGACAGCTCTCTGCGAAAAGGTGGAGGCTATTGCCAAGGAAGAAAACAAAGGTACAGCCGACTGGGAGAAACATACCAAGCAGATTATCGACATCCAATCGGAATGGAAGAAGATAGGATTCGCCCCTCAGAAGATGAACGTAAAAATCTTCGAGCGTTTCCGCAAAACCTGTGACGACTTCTTTGGCCGTAAAGCCCTATTCTTTAAAGAACTGAAACAACGGTATGCCGAAAATGCCGAGAAAAAGAAAGTGCTTGTAGAAAAAGCTCAGGCTTTGGCCGACAGCACCGATTGGAAATCTACCAGTGACAAGCTCATCGCCCTGCAAAAGGAATGGAAGACCATCGGCACTGTTCCCAGACGGTTGGGCGACCAACTATGGAATGACTTCCTCGGTGCCTGCAACAAGTTTTTCGAAGCGCGCAATGCGGCAAATGCAGGTACCCGCAATGAGGAGCACAGCAACCTCTCAAAGAAAAAAGACATTGTCACCCAACTGAAAGCACTTGCCGAGTCGGCTGGTGATAATTTACAGGAAAGTGTGCAGAAACTGGTTGAGGAGTATCAGGCTATCGGTCATGTACCTTTCAAGGAGAAGGACAAGATATACAAGGAATATCACGACGTACTTGACAAACTGTATAAAGACCTCAACATCTCGGTGGCTCGTCGCAAACTTGACAATTTCAAAAGCAACCTCAAGAAGGTGGCCGAACGAGGAGTGGACGCACTGGATAACGAGCGAGGCCGGCTCATGCGACGCTACGAGGGACTCAAACAGGAGATCAACACCTACGAGAACAACCTCGGATTTCTCAATGCCAGCAGTAAAAAAGGCAACAGTCTCATTGACGAGATGAACCGAAAGGTGCAGAAACTGAAAGACGACATGGAACTTGTCAAACAGAAAATCAAGGCCATCGATGCCGAGAATAAAGAATAAAAGGACCACGTACCACACAATAAACAGCCGCCGTATGACAAAGGACACTTCCTTCCATACGGCGGTTTTTATGTCGAAGCCATTTGCATGCTTCAACTGAGAGAGAGATTTACTTTTATAGTTTAAGGGAGCATGCCTCTGTCGCAAACGAGGACAAAAACTCGGAGTTTACCGCTTCTTGAGGGCATCGGTATCTATTTTCGACATACCACTTCTCGAAATTTTGGTACGTGCAGCCACACCGGAAAGTTTGATTCGTGATACACCACTGTTTTCCACCTCAAGCAGATCACTATTAACCCGGAGATTGAGATAGCCTGCACCGCTGTTCTCCACTTTTGCCAGTCGGCCCTTAAAATTCACCTCCATCTTGGCAGCCCCCGACTGCTCCAATGAAAGCACATCGGCAGCGATGTCAAGTGTACCCTTGCACGTGCCTGACACATCCAACTCTGCCTTACGGGCTGCAACACGGCCGCTTATCTTCCCCACTCCACTCAGTTCTCCACTGAATGTACGACACTTGATGGTTGAGAATTCACAAACGGAAACTCCCGAGAGTTCCACTTCAAAGTCGTCTGCCACAATGTTGGCGGCATGGAATCCCGATACACCCGAAATCTCTACACCTTTCAGATGGGGTGCCGTGACATCTACCCTGATTTTCGCATTGTTGACACCTCGATTTATTTTAGTCTCCACAACGAGCACACCATCACTTACTTTCATCTTCAGGTATTTCAACAATTTTTCGTCAGCTGTGGCTTTTACCGAATAGCGGTCACCTTGTGTGAAGTAAATTTGGGCAACTCCACTACACTCTATCTCATTGAATCCTTCAAGCCGATAGGTCTGGCTCACCGTCTTGCCACCCCATCCCGATGTCGCCGATTCTGCAGCACGCAGGCTCCGTTGTCCGCTATTGCGTACAAGATCGGCTAGTCCAGACAAACCGGATATCACCGTTGCCTCCGAAAATCTTCCCGGCGCATCTTGCAACCCATTCAGCACTTTATCGGGTGCTTTTTCTCCACCGTCAGCCCTTTCAAAAAGATTGTCAATGTGGCAGGAAGTCCATATCCCCCACCCCAACAAGGCTACCAAACACAATAGAATATTCCTTTTCATACTACATTATTTTAATTTGTCCATTCTCATTTGCTTATTTGACGCACAGGGATGGCATAAAGTTGCAACCCAGCAAAAAAAATTGCCGCAACTCGTCAAAGTTGCGGCAATTAACAAAACAATACCTTCTTATCGCTTTCTCCTTTCGGAGTCCACATCGTGGACCTGGTGGGAGTCGAACCCACGTCCGCACAAGGAAATCATACGCTTTCTACATGCTTATTCCGGCCTTTGATTTTCGAACATCAGCAAGACCCGGACCACCAACTGATGCCTTATCCTCTAAATTTCACTCGGGCAGCGAGGCATACCCAAGCTATTTCCGATTTACCTGCACCGCTTGACCCTCTGATTCGGAACAACATCTTTGGAGCAGTGTCTCGTTCCATCACCTGGTGACGGAATAAAGCCAATAGTCTACTATACTTCGACTAGGCAGCGAGAGCGTAATTATTTTCGCCAATTAAATTTTTGTTCACTCTGTTTAAGGAGATAGCCAACGAGGCTCCGCATGCTTACATACCATTTCGTCTCGCCGTCAAATCCAGTCAAGCCCGAAAATATTGGTACATTATATCAGACTGCAAAGATAATGCCAATCTTCGAAACGTGCAAGGAAAATAGAAGAAATGTATGATTTACACGGCAAACAGACGCATTTTTCCATTAAAAATAAGTACCTTTGCAACAAAATACGTCTTTTTCAGTTATCATAGCATAAGAAATAAGAGATAGCAGCATAAATGAAACGGAAACTAATATTCTCCCTTTTACTCACGCTCTGCACACTCGGTGTGGCAGCACAATCGTCGATGACCGACAATCAAGTGATGCAGTTTGTGGTGAAAGAGCATGAAGCCGGTACGTCGAATGCACAGATTGTGACCAAACTGATGCAGCGCGGAGTGGACATCACACAGATACGCCGTGTGAGAAACAAGTATGAGCGCGAAATGAAGCAGCAGGGAAGTCTGGGAAGTGTGAACGAGGGCAAAACGGGAACACGGATGCGCGAAAACAATGGAAAAACGCGCGAAGAATATCAAGAGGCTGCACAGAATTATTCCAACTATCAGATAAAGGATGGCAACACCACTTATCCACGTACCTACGACAAGACCAACGTGGAATATACGGACATGGAGAACGAGTTGGGCGAAATAGTGCCCATGGACTCCACGGAGTTGCTCAAGAAACTGCTGGAAGAGCGCAAGGCGAAGAAAAACAAAGTGTTCGGGCGTGACATCTTCAATAACAAGATGCTCTCGTTTGAGCCCAATATGAACATAGCCACACCGCAAAACTATCGATTGGGGCCGGGCGACGCGGTGATTATCGACATCTACGGCGCTTCACAGAAGACGGTGGAAGCTACCGTAAGTCCCGATGGCGAGGTGACCATTGAGGGATTTGGCCCTGTGCAGGTGAGCGGCCTCACCGTGGCGCAGGCAAACGCCCGCCTGCGATCCACACTTGGCACACGTTACAGTAGCAGTCGTGTGAAACTCACCGTGGGGCAGACCAAAACCATCATGGTGAATGTCATGGGTGAGGTGAAAGCACCGGGCACTTATACGCTCTCGGCCTTTGCCACCGTATTCCATGCACTCTACATGGCCGGAGGCACCAACGATCTGGGCACGCTGCGCAACATCAAGGTGTACAGGCACAACAAACTTGTCACCGTGGTAGACATCTACGACTACATTCTTAATGGTAAGCTTACGGGCAATGTGCGCTTGGCCGACAACGATGTGATCGTGGTGGGGCCATACGACTGCTTGGTGAACATCACCGGAAAGGTGAAACGCCCCATGTTCTATGAAATGAAAAAGAACGAGAGCGTTGGTTCGCTGCTGAAATATGCCGGCAGTTTCACAGGCGATGCTTATAAGAAGAGTGTGCGGGTGAACCGAAAGACCGGCCGTGAGTATGCCGTATTCAATGTGGGGGAGTTTGAGTTCAGCAGCTTCCACATCGCCGACGGTGATTCGGTGAGTGTCGACTCCATCCTACCACGCTATGAGAATACCGTGGAGGTGAGGGGAGCCGTATTCCGTCCGGGTAAATACAACATCAACGGCGAAATCAACAGCGTGCGCACCCTTGTCCAACATGCCGAAGGGCTCACCGAGGAGGCTTTCACCAATCGGGCCGTGATGCACCGCATGAAACCAGACCGCACACTTGAGGTGGTGAGCGTGGACATCGCCGGCATCATGGACGGTAAGGTGGCCGACATTCCGCTCAAGGAAAACGACGTGCTCTTTATCCCCACTCGCGGTGATGTGCAAACGGAGCGCACCATCACCATTCGGGGCGAAGTACACTACCCGGGAGTCTACAAATATGCTGACAATGAGACGATTGAAGACTTCGTGCTGCAAGCCGGCGGATTGACCGACAAGGCTTCGACGATAAAGGTGAACGTCTCACGCCGTGTGACGAATCCCAAGGCTTTGAGACCCGACAGTCTGATAGCTAAAAACTACACCATGTCGCTGAAAGACGGGTTTGTAGTAGACGGTACCCCGGGCTTTACGCTCATGCCTTTCGACGAGGTGAGTGTGTTCAAGAGTCCCGGCACCATAGAACAGCAAAACGTGGAGGTGGATGGCGAGGTGATGTTTGCCGGCACTTACACGCTCAGCAAGCGTAACGCCCGCCTCTCCGACCTCATAGCCGCTGCGGGTGGAGCCACCAATTTGGCCTACATCAAAGGGGCACGGTTGGAACGACGCACCAACGAGGCTGAGCGGACGCGTATGCAAGCGGCCTACAGAATGGCCATCGAACAGCAGCAGAAAAATATGCTCGAACTGGCAGCACGCAGCAACAACGCTTCGGCGGTATCGCAGATGGCGGAGAAGGGACAGTCGGCCCAATTACAGAAATTTGAAGTGCCCGGCACCTATCAGGTGGGCATTGAACTCGAAACCGCCTTGTCCCGTCCGGGCAGCGATGCCGACCTCGTGCTGCGTGAGGGTGACCGCCTCATCGTTCCGAAATACAACGGCACGGTGAAAATCAACGGCGCCGTGATGTATCCCAACACCATAGCCTACGAAAAAGGCAAAAATGCCAAATACTACATTGATGCTGCCGGCGGTTTCGCCACAGATGCCAAGAAGAGTAATGCCTACATCATTTATATGAACGGCATGATAGGCAAGGTGGCCCACGGTGCAAAGGTGCGCCCGGGGTGCGAAATCGTAGTGCCCTCGAAAGCCACCAACAAGATGAGTTTGGCTGAAAAGCTCACCATGGGCTCCAGCATTTCCAGTATCGCTGCCATGATAGCCACGATAGCTAATTTAGCCAAGTAATAGTGTTACGGCTGGCTAACCCACACGTATTAAAAGCCCCGACCACCCAGACATATAACCCCATAGAACAATGAACGACAATTCAAAGACGGCAGTCATCGACCTACGGCTTTTCCTAAAGAGAATAAGGGAACACAAACAACTCTTTGCCATCGTAGTTCCTGTGAGCTTGGCTGTCTACAGCTTGCTCATCTTGAGCATACCACGATACTACACCACCGACATCAAGTTGGCCCCCGAGACCCTCAACACCACCAATACAGGCTCCATCAGTTCTCTTGCTTCATCATTGGGCATTGACATGTCGCAGCTCAGAAGCACCGATGCCATCACGCCCCTACTCTACCCAGAACTAATGGAAGACAACCGCTTTATTGTCGAGCTCTTTAATATCCCAGTACACACTAACGAGGGGCGGCAATACACCTATTTCGACTATTTAGCCAACCGGCAGCAATCTCCCTGGTGGGTCGAACTGTTGGGAGAAAAGGAAGAACCTATGACCATGGACAAGCTATCGCCCTACGCACTGGACAAGAGGCAGAGCCGTGTAGTCGAAACTGTCCGTGATAACATGACGTTGAAAGTAGACTCCAAGGATGGTGTCATCACCATCACGGCGACTGCCCAGGATCCGTTGGTGTGCAAGACGCTGGCCGACTCGCTGAGTAACCGGCTGAAGGCTTTCATCACCACTTACCGCACGGACAAGGCCCGTAAGGACGTGGCCTATTACAAGAAAATAACTTTGGAAGCGCAGTCCGAATACAAGAAAGCCCGTCGTAGCTATGCCGCCTACTCAGATGCTAACCAAGATTTGGTACTCCAAACCGTACAGTCGAAAATAGAAGACATGGAAAACGACATGCAGCTGAAGTTCAACACTTACTCCAATGCCCGCAACCAGTATGAGGCCGCTCGAGCCAAGCTACAAGAAAAGACACCCGTATTTACTCTCCTCAAGGGAGCCTCGGTGCCAGTGAAGCCTGCCGGACCTAAGCGTATATTGTTTGTCATGATCATGGAACTACTCACTTGCGCGGTGCTCACCGTGTGGGCTGTACGAAAGGACATAGTCAAAATCTTTATCTGATCTCATGCGACAAAGTATACTAACCACACTTGGAATAGCCCTGAAGAAAGTGACTGGCATACGAGACTTCTCCCTGCTGCGCAAGACCCTACACAAGCGGATGGGTATGCTCGTGTATCATCGCACGTACACGGCCGACGACGTCGTTAGCGTGATGTGTGCTCTGGGTATGCGGAGGGGTAGCGTGGTGTGCATCCACGCCTCGATGAAAGAGTTCTACAACTACCGAGGAACAGCCGAAGAACTGATCGCCCGAATGCAGCAAACGCTCACCCCCGAGGGCACGCTGCTCATGCCGGCCTACCCTGACCCATCCCTGCAACACGACGACAACCGCATCTTCGACCCTGCACACGACAAGACCTTTGCCGGGCATCTGGCCGAGACTTTCAGGCAGAGTCCCGGCGTGAAGCGCAGCATCAACGTGCAACACTCCGTGTGTGCCTGGGGGCGACACGCAGACTGGCTACTGCGCGACCACAGCCGCTGCGATAACTGCTGGGACAAAGACTCGCCCTGGTACCGCATGACCACGCTCGGCGCACTGGTCTTCACCCTGGGACTCGACAGCCACTACATCGGCACCTTCGACCACTGCGTGGAGGCCCTGCTCTACAAGGAACATCCTTACTGGGCGCAGTTCTTCACCCGCAGGAAGGCCTACTGCTATTACGACCCGCAGGGACAGGTGCAGCAGTACAGCTGTATGGAGGGGGACTTGGAGCGCAGGACGCACGAGATTACGCTCATTCGTCACTTCGGCCCTGACATCTACCGCAGGACACGTCTCTCCAACCTACTCATCAAGGTGTTTGAGTCGAAGCCCTGTCTGGACAAAATGCTGGAATTGGGGCGCAGGGGGATCACTATGTACTATGTACCCTCGCCTAAAAGATACAAGTTTTGAAAAAGATTGCTCAAAGCATCAAGAACAGTCCGTTGCTGCTCAACACGATGAAAATGTCGGCCAGCAACATTGTCATGTTCCTACTCCCCGTGGTAGTGACACCGATTCTCTCGCGTCTCTATCAGCCATCCGACTTCGGCGAGTGGGGCGTTTTTTCGTCGTTTGTCACGATATTGGGCATCGCTATCTTCGTCGGATATGAGAACACCATCATCAAGGCCACAGAAGATGAGGTGCCCTACGTGTCGGCCCTCTGCTTCATGCTGGGCGTGCTGGTCTCTACAGCCACGTTCTTTGTCTTTGCCTGGGGCCGCAGCCGGGGTCTCGTTTTTTTTGACCAGTTCTCATCAGTGGGACTGCTGCTGGCCTATCTGCTGGCGTATGCCGCCCACACGGTAGCAAGCAACCTGTGCAACCGCTATGGCCAGTACACTCATTTGGCCTTGGAAAACGTGGTGCTGGGAGGTTCGCAGGCGGCTCTCCGAATGTTCTTTGGAGTGGTGGCTGTCTCTGCTTTCAACGGTCTGATACTTGGCACCACCATTGCTCAGCTGGTCACCTTCTTGTTTCTACTCATCTGCCTCGTGCGCACGGGAAAGGCGTGCAGCCTCTGGGCTTTCAATATTAGGCGCATCAGAGCCATCGTGTCGCGATACCGCAACTTCGCCCTCTACGACGCACCCTCCAGTCTGCTGTGCTATGCGGGCTTCAGCGTGCCCCTGCTGGTGTTGGTAGGCTACTTTGACAAGTCAACGATAGGCTGCTACTCCATCATCCTGCAACTGTTACTGCTGCCCATGACGCTCGTCGGGTCGGCCATCGGCCGCGTGTATTACGAGCAGCTCTGTACCAACCGCGGACAGCTGGAACACCGGCAACGGTGTACCCAGCAGGTGGGCAAGGTGGTGGCACTCATCGCTTTCGTGCCAATGCTGGTACTCGCTTGCGGTGGCGACAAGCTCGTGGTGATGTTCCTCGGTAGCAAGTGGGGCACAGCAGGCAACATTGCCCTGTGCCTGGCTTTCTGGTCTTTCCCCACCATCCTTACACAGCCCCTCATTCCCTTGTTCCGCTTCCTCAACAGGCAGCGTGTGCTCTTCGCCTACAATCTGGCCTATTCGCTGGTGGCTATCGGAAGCATCATTTTGGGCTGCAAGCTCAGTCACAACCTCTACCACATCCTCACCGTGTATGCTGTGACCTGTTCCATGGTGAACTTGGCTATGTATTTTCACCTCCTGCACATGAGCGGCACGGGCATAACGCCCTTCCGCCAGTACATGCCCCTGTGGGCCGTCTCGGCCGCCATACTGGCTATCAGAATTGCGTTGCTATGAAGAAACTGCTGGATTACATATTCGATGCTGGCAGCATAGCCTCGCGCTTGGCTTGCGCCCTGATATACATTCTGGTGTATGACTATGCCTTTAAGGCTTTCGTCTACAAGTTTTTCAGCTACATGGATATCGACTACATCGACATGAGCATGGGCCGCTTCATGGTATGGGTCGTGCTGTCGGTAGTGCCGATACTGTTCTATCGAGGCATACGCAACGTCTCGTCGTTCTTCACCATTTTTCTCTACGTCCTCGTTTACATCCCATTCGTGCATGCCCTGTTTACCATGTGGAACCTCAACGCCTTCAGCATGGCCAGCTACGGCATCATCCTCTGCGTGCTCTTCGTTCTCTACTTTAGCATCGGCGAGGAGAACACCATCCTTAAAAACCTCATCATCCGGCCGCAGATTCCGTTCAGATGGGTGGAGTTGGCCACGCTGGCCCTCACGGCCGTGCTGGTTGCCATGAGCATCGGCTCGATGCACTTTGTCAACATCTTTACCCAGTCGGACTTAATGTATCAGCTGCGCGAGGAGAATTCCGAGGGTGGAACGGGCATCGGAGCCTACATCAAGGGCTGGCTGTTCGGCGGTTTCTACCCGTTTCTGCTGGTAAACTATTTGGGACAGAAGCGGTGGGTAGCCACGGCGATCATCATTGGAGCTTATTTCGTGCTGTTCATGATCGATATGCAAAAACTTACATTCTTCATGCCTTTCGTGCTGATTCTGATCTACTTCCTCATCAAGCGAGAGCGCGAAGCCATCACCAATAGGCTGCATGCTTTCGTCATGTACTTCTTTACGGCCATAAGTATCTTCATCTTAATCATCCGGAACAATGTGATCCAAATGGCCATCGGCTTTATCGTCATCCTGCGCACATCGGCCGTAGCGGGGTGGCTCTCACAGTACTACCTACGCTTCTTCTGCATCAACAATAACCCCTTCACCTATTATTCTCACATCAACGTAGTGAACATCGTGACCCAAGGTTACCCCTATTCACAACCACTCGGTAAGGTCGTGGCCTACGGTGTGCAGAACGCCAATGCCAACTTCTTCCTTACCGACGGGCTGGCGGCAGCCGGATTCTGGGGCGTGCTGGGTATAGGCCTCGTGTTCTACCTGCTACTACATCTGGTCAACTCCATCTCGTACCGATACCGAATGTCCGACCTGCTCATCATCTTCCTGCCGTCACTGTCGTACATTCTCAACACCTCACTCTTTACAACGCTCCTGTCCAACGGGCTACTCATCCTGTTCCTGCTCATTGCCGGAACCGACTGTCCCATAGACATATATCAAAAACAAGTTTCAAATGAAGAACTCTCATAGCCTCTGCATCATCACAAACATGGCTCCCCACTACCGTGAGCCTATCTTCCGGCTGATAGATCAGCACTTCGACTGTGCGTTCTATCCCGGCGACAAGATTGAGACGCCCATCAAAGCCCTCGACTGCAGCTGTCTGAAAGGCTATCGCAAAACCCTGCACAATGTGTTTCTGAGCCACTTCTACTGGCAGCGGGGTTCGGTGCGACTGGTGTTTGCATCCTACCAATACTATGTGCTCGACGGCGAACCATTCTGCCTCTCGTCGTGGTTCATCCTTATTCTTGCACGCCTCCTGGGCAAGACCACCGTCTCGTGGTCGCATGGCTGGTATGGGCGCGAGCGAGGGGTCAAGCGGCTGGTAAAGCGCATCTTCTTCTCCCTATTCTCCAAACTGATGATTTACAATGAGTATTCCATACGTCTCATGAAGCAGGAGGGGGTCGACCGGTCGCACCTCTACTGCATTGCCAACTCGCTGGACTCCGATCGGGAGAAAGCCATCAGACAAATGCTGAAATCCACCGACATCTATACCGCCCACTTCGGCAACTCCCATCCTACCGTCATCTACTGCGGACGCATACAGCATCGCAAGAAACTGACCCTGTTGATCGATGCCATTGCCTTGCTGAAACAGCAAGGGCGGCTGGTCAATCTTGTCGTCGTGGGCAAGGATTCTGAGCAGGTAGAGCTGGAGCAGAAGGCCCGGCAGCGAAGCATCGACGGGCAATTATGGATGTATGGCCCCTGCTACGACGACAGCCGGCTGGGCGAGCTGTTCTATAATGCAGCTGTCTGCGTGTCGCCGGGCAACGTGGGACTAACGGCTATTCACGCACTGACTTTCGGATGTCCGGTCATCACCCACGATAACTTTCCATACCAAATGCCCGAGTTCGAAGCCATACAGCCAGGCATTACAGGAGACTTTTTCAAGCAGGACAGCATTACGGATTTAAAAGAGAAAATAGAGAAATGGATCTCGATAGACAGCGAAAAAAGGGACGAGACAAGGCAAGCCGCATACCAAGAGATTGATAGAAAATGGAACATACATTATCAATTGGATACCATTAAAAGCATCATTTACAAAAGATGATACAATCTTTTTTTCATCAAGGCGTTCTTATTAAATAGGTATAACAATAACAAACATGGATATAGCTTTTAACAAACCAGCCCGTTTCCAGTCTGACATAGAATACATCTCAGAAGTTCTTAACCAAAGACACCTCTGTGGGAACGGCACTTTCACCAAGCAATGTAATACTTTCTTCACCGAGAAATACGGTTTCAAGAAAGTACTATTGACTACATCATGCACTGACGCCCTCGAAATGGCAGCCATCCTGACGGGAGTTGGCCCCGGCGACGAGGTAATCTTACCTTCCTATACGTTTGTTTCAACAGCCATTGCCTTTCTGAGGCAAGGTGCCAAGCTCGTTTTTGCAGACAGCGGTTCCAAGCACCCCAACATCACTCCAGAGGAAATCCGAAAGCACATCACCCTCAAGACAAAGGTTATAGTCCCCGTGCATTATTCCGGCGTCTCCTGCGATATGGATGCCATCATGGATTTGGCACATCAGCATGGCATCGCCGTGGTAGAGGATGCAGCCCAGTCTCTGGATGCTTATTATAAAGGAAAACCATTGGGAAGTATCGGCGACCTGGGATGCTTTTCTTTTCACGACACTAAGAACGTCACCTCGGGAGAGGGCGGCATGCTGACCGTCAACAACGAAGCATTCATACGGAGAGCAGAAATCATTTGGGAGAAAGGGACAAACCGTTCCGAATTTTTCCGCGGCGAGGTGAACAAATACGGATGGATTGACACAGGATCATCGTTCCTGATGGCAGACCTTAATGCGGCATTGCTCTATTCTCAACTGCAACATCTTGAGGAGATTCAGGCACGCCGCATCCAAATATGGAATAAATACATGGAGGCCCTTACACCTTTCAACACAGAAGTGCAGCTTCCATACATTCCCAACTATGCTACCAACAATGGCCACATCTTCTATATGACATTCAAGTCTCTGGAAGAGAGAACTGCCTTTGTAAGCCACATGAGACAACACGGCATCGCTACACCTTTCCATTACTTGAGTCTCCATCAATCCCCCTACGCTGTCACACATGGATTGAACCAAGAGATTTTGCCCCATGCAGACCATTATACCGACTGCCTAATCAGGCTTCCGCTGTTCTATGACATGACCGACGATGAGGTTGCATATGTCATTGATACCGCAACCCACTATTTTCGAGGCAGGTAAGTACATGAAGGTTTTGATTATCAACACTTGTGGAACCTATACGTCTACAGGAAACATAACAGCAGCACTCTACAAACGCCTTACCTCACTGGGGCACGAGGTAGAGGTATGCTATGGGTACAAAGACGGATATGACAAAAACTTCCATAAGGTTTGTTCCCGCATGGAGTATTATATCTCCGTGCTGGTCTGCCGATTATTCGGCATACTGGGGTTCAACCCTCTCTCTACACGGAGGGTCAAGCGAATCATCGACCGCATGCAGCCAGATGTCATACAGTTGTACAACCTTCATGGCTATTATATTGACGACATTGCATTGCTCAAATATATCAAAACTAAAGGCATTAGGACAGTATATAGCATGCTGGACGAATATCCGTATATGGGCAAATGCGCCTATCCCGGCCCATGCACGAAGTTTCAGTCGGGATGCCGCAAGTGTCCCGCCATCAGTCTCTACCCCCGCTCTCTTTTCTTTGACACAGCCCACCGCTACTTCAAGAAAAAAGCAGAAGCCTACGCGCAATTCGAGCACATTACATTCACCGGGCCCCGATGGGTCATAGAGCGCGCCCGGCTCTCTCCACTGCTTCATGGCAAACATCTGTTTATGCTCAATGAACCCATCGACACTGACATATTTCATTCTCGCCAGACAGTGCCTCATTCTCTTTCCAAGGAACAGCTTCAGGGTAAGATCATCATACTCACAGTTGCCGTGTTGAGCAATCCAAGAAAAGGAGGAAGAGACTTTATCAGGCTGGCTGAACGGTTTGTCGACAAGCCTCAATTCCTCTTTATCTACGTCGGGTACGACCTGTCCCTTGCCCACTCCGATAACCTCATCGCCATTCCCTATGTCTATTCGCAGGAGGAATTGGCTGAATATATGTCTTTAGCAGACTTATTTGTTTGTAACAGTAAAGAAGACACCATGCCAAACGTCTGCCTACAGGCCATGCTGTGCGGTTCTCCCATCTTGTGCTACAACACTTCGGGAATGCCCAACTTAGCCCCCTCACCGATAGGAAAGTATGCAGACACAATAGATGATATGGTTCACGGGATAGAACAATGTCAGAAAAAGGATAAGAATACAAGCCGAAACTGCGAGTCTTTTGCTAAAGCACAATATGGGCACAATGATGTTTTCGATAAGCTGCTAGGCCTCTACTAAGGGACTTCCGGCGAATACCAACTGAGTATAGGTATAGGTCTATAACCACAACGGCCCTACTATTATCACCACCATAATATCCAGAAGACCATGGGCCCGAACAGCAATGTCACATCTGAGTTGCCGTAAAATACTCAAACATAATAACAGACTTATTGATATCTTGCAAAGATAACATATCCCTCTAAAAAAATAAACAAAAGAATGAAAGTATCTATCATTACCGTCACTTACAATAGCGCTGACACCATTGCTGACACTATAGAATCTGTGCTTCACCAGACCTACCAAGACATTGAGTATTGGATTATTGACGGCAAGTCACAAGATAGCACCATACAAGTAATACAGAGATATGAGACATGCTTTGAAGGACGGTTGCACTGGATTTCGGAAAAGGATAACGGAATCTATGATGCCATGAACAAGGGTATCTCACACTGTACAGGCGATGTGGTTGGCATATTGAACTCTGACGACTACTTCACTTCAGACAATGTAATAGCACAGATGATTGATTTATTTTCTCCAGAGTTAGACGCTGTTTATGGCGACGTACACTTTGTGAAGCAGGGCAACTTGCAGAAGTGTGTACGCTATTACTCGGGGCGTATTTTCAAGCCGTCACTCGTTAAGTATGGTTTTATTGCCCCCCATCCTTCATTCTATATCCGCCGCGAAGTGTTCGACAAGTTTGGAGCCTACAACCCCTCCTACAAGATATCCGCCGACTTCGAGTTGATAGCCCGCCTTTGCTACAAACATAAAATCAAGACTCGGTATATTCATCTCGACTTTGTCACGATGCGCACCGGCGGAGCCAGCACCCGCAACTGGGAAGCGCGCCAATTAGGTACTCGCGAAAATATAACAGCTTGCAAGCAACTGGGCCTGCGAACTAACAAATACAAAATTTACTGTAAGTATATTATCAAACTAGCCGAGGCTTTTTTCATCCGTAGTTAATCAGTTCTTATCATCCAATGTCTTGGACATAAAGGAAAACTGACCAAGAAAAGGACATTTGTTTTTCATTTTCTACACAATAATGAGGAAAAATAAGCGTTTATAAAAAAAGGACATAAATGGACCAAGCTTTTCTTTCTTACATAAAATTTAATGACGATAAAGATAATCCGCGGTTTATTGCCGACGGAATGAATGAGTTTGAAAGGAATATCAAACGTATTTTCGATTTTTTAGTTGCAGGGATATGCCTTGTGATTTTCTCCCCCCTTTTTCTTATCTGCTATATCATGGTGAAACGGGAAGACGGAGGGCCGGCTATTTTCAAGCAAGAGCGTATAGGACGGTTTGGCAGACCGTTTACGATTTATAAATTCCGCAGCATGAAAATGGATGCAGAGAAACACGGCCCACAACTCTTCGGACACAAGAAAGACCACCGGATGACAAAGATTGGCCGCTTCCTGCGCGACCATCATCTTGATGAGCTTCCCCAACTGTGGAATGTATTCAGGGGCGACATGTCTTTTATCGGACCACGCCCGGAGCGCAAATTCTATATAGACCAAATCATCAAAGAAGATTCCCGCTATCAGTTCCTTTATCAGATTCGGCCGGGGGTAACCTCATACGCCACATTATACAACGGCTATACCGACACCATGGAGAAGATGCTGAGACGCTTGGATTTGGATCTATACTACCTTGAACACCGCTCATGGTGGTTTGATGCCAAGATATTGGTCAAGACCTTTATCAACATTTTATTTGGCAAAGTGTTCTGACGACAGAAAATCTATCGACAATGATTACATAGAAGCAATAAGCTCATAAAAACAAAAAGGTTGGTATCCCGGCATACGGGTTGCCAACCTTTTGTTTTTTATCTTTCTCCAAAACGCTATTTCAGAATCTTTTAAAATACAGACGATACGTTTTGGATTTGAGTATCATGCGGGAACCATTCAGACTCTCTTTCAAGAAAGAATCTTCCAAACCGGATACTCCAAACATGGACAACACAGCAGCATCCGTCACCGGGATGTCTCCACCATCTTCCATATCCTCGTGTCCATGATCAGCATAAGGACTGAACACTTTAAGACTATCGCCCGTTTGAGAAAACCGCAGATAAAAGCTATCGGAAGTATAATCCGCATTTTGCAAACGAATCAATTTATGCTGCACAGCCCAAAACAAACGTTTCTGCCCCAACTCCGCTCTACCGCCCGTGCTGAGTGTATCGACCGCCACCAAATGCCAATAGCCATCGAGCTTCCCGTTGTCAGATGTTTCAAGTTCGCAACCGGTCATCGTCATCAAAGAGACCACCAACAGCGACACGAGCTGTAACTTATAGACATATTTCATCTTCACTTTCATCTCTCTAAAACTTTAAGATACCACTCTTCGACACTGTTAATTGAAAACCGGCATTGCTTCCAAGGATATGACCAAAATCCATGGCGTATGCTCCTTTCACATTCCAATTATGCTTGAAGTGATAAGCTGCCTCCAACAGAAAGCTCACATTGTGGTGTTTTTGCGTATAAGGTATGGCGTATGTGCCCCACCCCTCCTGATAGGTAGCCAAAACACGGTAGGCAATCCGGTCAGCCGGTCGGCCGTCAAATCCTAAATGGAAAGCCATAAAGCGATTGTCTTCCACCTCAATCTGCTCATTGGTATTGTAGATAGGAGACCGATAAAGCGGATTACCCATCACTTGTCCCCAATGCTGCCATCCGGGATAGTTGGCATGGTTATAGTAATTGTCCATACCTGCCACATGGTCGGGGATGTTTTTGGTGTGGTCATGATTGTAAGGGCCGCTCTGAAATTTCGTATGGATGTATTCAAATACCATGTTGCGAAGCCAACGCCCATACTTGATGTTCAGCTCTGTGCCGAGCATGAAGTCTTTCAGCTTGTAGAGATAGAAACGGCGGTCTTTCTTCACATTGTATTCCTCTCCGGTTCCATAGCCGTCATAGTCGAGATGGAGCAAGGCAGAATGGTCTTCAAAGAAATGATCGGCATAAAGCCGCAACGCCCATGAATCGGTATCATAATTGATTCGGGCCACCCAACTGCCCAGTTGGTTGCCCTCGATGTTACCATATTGCCCGTCGGAAGCATCCTGCCCACCGGGCAAAAAGGCATGCCACATCCCTTTAAATCCGCCATTGGCTTTGGTGGCAACCATTTTGCCTTCCACCAACTTATGACTTGTCCCTCCAAATTCGGCAGCCATCTCCAACCCCAGTTCCAGCGACCAAGGACAGAAGCGTTCCTCGCTGCCTATCTTCAAATAACCGGCCTTGCTGTGATAGCGCATATTATCGGCATATTTGGACTGACGGTGGGTAAAATCGTGCTGCCAGTTGTCATCAGTCATCATGCCATAGGCTATATGACCCTTGAGATGGAACCAGCGGCCGAAGATGGGCAGTGTCCAATACTCGGGCAGAGCCAAACGCGCCTGCGGCACGGGACGGGCATTGATGCCCAACGCTTGTGAACCACTGCTAAGTTGTTGGTTTTTCAGTTCCATGGGATATTCTTTGCTCCCCACCATCAACACGCCATGCAACCAACGCCCCTCCACGAAGGCCTGCTGCACCACCACCTTGCTCGTATAATGGACCGGCACGGCGACATCCACCCCATAGCCCACACCCCAGCGACGGGCCGAGTCGGTGCGGAGCGGACGAATCAGTGAGCCTCGCAGATAGCCGTTGCTCCTGTCAAGCGAACTGAGTCCGTGCCTATTGGCATTCAACCATAAAGGTGTCTTTCCATGGGAAAACGAACTTTGAGTTTCCACTCGATAATGAATGTCGTGTCCAAGATTCAGTTTCTCCGATCCAGCTCCTTCCTGCCAGGCATATTGCGCACCGGCCGAAAAGGGAATGGCCGTAAATGCTAAGGCACAGAAAGCATGAGTAAACTTAGTCATAATGATCAATAATATTGTAATAACGCCTTTTTCATCGCTTTATTACCCCATTGTCCATATTTCTCTCCCACGTTTCACAAACGCACTGCCCCCACAAACAAATACAGGCCAGACACCACGGTCTTTCCACCATGGCACCCGGCCGCTATTCGGGTGTCTGCAAATGGGAGACTTGCCACACAGTCTATTCTTTCCGGAAAACCCTTTTCAATCGCCTCACGCCTTCCACACCAAGAATGGTGAGCCCACCATACTGGAAAGTCTTGGCCAGTCCGAAAAGTATCACCCACAAAGTGCCCTTGAGGCCGGTGCTGATGGGCAGGGCCATTTGTGCGAAAGACAACATATAGAAAGGTACGCACGCGAGCAAGACCAGCACCCCCGTGCGAAAAGACAAGCTGCCAAGCCAGGCCTTGACACGAATAAGCATCTTTTTCATCGGCCGTCTTGTTTCTTCAAAAGCCGGGCCACGGCCTTATCCACTTCCGCCATGTCATGTGTGGGTTCGAAGCGGGCTACAACACATCCCTTGCGATCGACAAGAAACTTGGTGAAATTCCACTTGATATCCGACTTGGCGGCATAGTCAGGATCCTGCTTTCTGAGCATCCCATCCATGAATTTCGCCTTCACGCCGGAGCCGAATCCCACGAATCCCTGTTGCTGCTTGAGATAGGCAAAGAGCGGCAGTTCGTCAGGGCCGTTGACCTCTACTTTCTCAAACTGCGAAAATTGGGTATCGAAATTGGCTGTACAGAACTGTTTGATTTCGGCCATGCTGCCCGGAGCCTGCCCGCCAAACTGGTTGCAGGGGAAGTCGAGTATCTCTAATCCTTCACCGCGATACTTCTCATAGAGCGTTTCAAGCTCTTTGTATTGTGGAGTAAAACCACACTTGGTGGCGGTATTCACAATCAGAAGCACCTTACCCTGATACTGATTCAACGACACCTCGCGCCCTTCACTGTCTTTCGCCTTGAAGCCATAGACATTTTCCTGTGCTGTGATGTCCAATGTGAAGAGCATCAGCAGTGCCATCAAAAGTTTTCTTTTCATCGATCCACTTGTTTTTTGTTTAATCTAAGTTTAGTTTTTATTATATTCACTTCATCAGTTTAATTTTCCGTCACGACATTGTCTGTGCTACAAATCTACGATAATTATTTAAAAAGATGATGGAAGACATCATCCATTTAATTCTCATTAACATATCATTGTACAGGGCATTATTAACTCCCAAACCAAGATCAGCCAAGCCTCATCCACCACAAAGAAGATATGGAGGAAACAGAGGTTTAGGGATTTTCCCCTCCCGCTTTAGGGAAAATCCTTTTGGCCGGTCGGCATTTAGCCCTATCTTTGCAACGTGAACAAGGGGGCACGGCTTGAAGAATTGAGCTTGCGACCGGCTCACACGGAAGATAAAATCTACAATTTAAAGCATACGGATATGAAGAAGCTAATAATTGCCTTTGCAGCACTGTTTTGCATAACAGTCTCGGCTCGCGCCATGAGTTACGAGCAGGCACGTGAACAAGCTCTTTTCCTCACGGACAAGATGGCGTATGAGCTGAATTTGACCGACGACCAATACGAGGCCGCCTACGAGATAAACCTCGACTACTTGATGAGCATCGACGATTACAACGACCTCTACGGCCTCTACTGGCAACAGCGCAACCTCGACCTGAGCTACATACTGCTTGACTGGCAATACAGGGCCTACTGCGCCGCCAACTACTTCTACCGCCCGCTCTATTGGGATGCAGGCTACTGGCACTTTGGCATTTATGCCCGCTATCCACATCGCGACTACTTCTTTTACGGTCGGCCGGATTTCTACGCATACTATCGTGGCAATCACAGCTGGCGGATGAACGGCGGGAGTTCGTGGTATCACGGACGCTCATGGGGCGGACCACGACCGGGAGAAGACCGCAGGTTCGGGATGAGAGACGGCTTCAACCGTGGCGACTATGGCAGAGGCATCACATTCGGCAACCGTGGCAACGGCTATAACAATGTGGGCAACCGCTCATTTGGCAACCAAAACCGACCCTCCGCACAACAGAACATGGGCAACCGCTCGTTCGGAAACCAAAGTCGCAACTCGTTCCCAAGCAACCGCTCATTCGGAAACACCTCTGGATATAACGGCAACCGCTCATTCGGCAATGGCACCCATCAGGGGGAAGGCCGCTCATTCGGCAACATGCCGGGCAGCCCGCGCCGTTCCTTCGTCGACGGTTCCATAGACCGGCAGAGCTCTACCCGCACCACAGTGACCAACGGCAATCCGGGCATACGCTCTTTTGGCAACAGTTCACGCCCAAGCACCACTCCAAATCAGACATTCACTCCACGTTCCACTCCGAGTCCTTCACCGGGCACACGCTCCTTTGGCGGCACAAGCCGGCAGTTTGGCGGAGGCAGCACCGGTTCGAGCAATGGAAGCAGTCCATTCGGCGGACACAGATAAACAACACAAAGACGAACCTGTCAAGTTAATATAAATATAATGAATTATCAAAAGATTTAGGATAACACTTTAGAGAGTTATGAACGGGGGGAGTTTTCCGATGCGGAAATCTCCCCCTCTGTTTTGCAATCTCTTGAAAAGGCCTATAAGTTCAATATTCTCACCTCGGCATTGCCCATCTTTGGCACTTCGCCCATAGGTTTGTCATAGTAGACGCTCTGAATGGCCTTATTGATGATGCCGTGTCCCACGGCCAGCACGCGCCGATCGGCATACTCAGCGCGTAGCCACGCTATAAAGCGATCGGCACGGGCCTTGATGGCCTCGAGCGTTTCCACATTGGCAGGCCACAGACTCACCCCCCGCAGGTCGGGGATGAACTTGCCGGTAAAGTCACCCCAGTCACGCTCGCGCAACAGCCGGGTGGTGACAACAGGCTGATGGTGCGGCTCGGCGATGATTTCGCAAGTCCGCACAGAGCGGCGAAGGTCACTCGCCACAAAGGCGTCAAACCGCTCACTGCGCATTTTGTCCCTCACCTCCTCGGCTTGTTCTATGCCCTTGGCGTTGAGCTCACCCTGCGTCTGCCCTTGGAGTATCTGTGCCGCATTGGCCACCGTTTCGCCGTGACGAACGAGATATAATACAGTCATTTCCTTACTTTTTGTGCACAAAAATACAAAAAAGACGAGACAAGAGCATAGACCGCATAGACTTTTTTCGTAACTTTGCAGAAAGTGAACTGCATTCGGCAATTTGAAAACAAATTTTCCTTGCGATCACTCAGATTACTTTTGCAAAAAATCATCATCGATATGAAAGTATTACAAAGTTCCTTTTTCCGTGCCATCATCGCCATCATCGTGGGCACACTGCTCATCAGATACCGCGAGGAGACAGCCACCTGGCTCACCATCCTCATCGGCGTTTTGTTTTTTCTCTCGGGAGTCATCTCCTGCACCGTCTACTACAGCCAAAAGAAGCGGGCGGGCGACACAGTGGTCTACGATGCCCAAGGCAACCAACTCACCGGGCTGCGGCCCAATTTCCCCATCGTGGGACTGGGAAGCCTTATCTTGGGTGTGATATTGGCGCTGATGCCCGGCACATTTCTCTATGGGCTGATGTACATTCTCGCTGCCATCCTCATCCTCGGTGCCATCAACCAGTTTGTGAATCTCAGCCTTGCCCGCAAGATTGGGCATGTGGGAGCGGGCTATTGGATTATGCCCTCCCTCCTTCTGCTGGCCGGCCTGTTTGTCATCGTAAAGCGCATCGACCCCATCTCCACCATGCTTTTCATCATCGGATGGTGTATGCTGATATACGGCATCGTGGAATGTGTCAATGCCATCAAGATACACAACGAGCGACGAAAGTATGAAGCCTCCCCCGGCCCCTCCGAAGGAGGGGAGTGCCTCACGGGAGAAAGCAATGAATCGTCTGCTTCAGAAGAGTAACAGGGAAGCCATATTTTCTCATAAGAGGAGGGCATGGTGCATCTCCTTATTATGCCGCCCCCCTCATCCGGCTTCTGACCGGATGAGGGGGTGTGCGTTTTAATGGGGTAGTCCGCACGCATAGTGCGGATGACAACGAACATGCCGATATGCAGGGAAACACGAGATAACAGTTCGAAAATTCGGTATTATTCTCGAAAAGAATTATTTTTGTGCAGAATGATTTTTCAGAAATATGAAATTCGTAGACGGGAAAGAAGGACAGGCAGAAAAACTTACAACTCACCACCTATAGCAAGAAACTTAGCCGGATTGCGAAAAAACATTACTTGAAGAATTAGAGCGATTGTCCGGACAAGACTTTACAACCGATTCGTCCGCCAAGAAAAATGAAAAAGGAATGTCATTCGGGCCACACGATGTTGCAAAAAAGCCACACTTGAAAGCTCACTCGGGCCGAACAAGAACGCAGAACGGGCCCTTTTGCAGTGCTATTTTGGCCGAATGACACTCCATATCAGGGTGGAAAAGCCCCCTTTAGGGGGTTAGGGGACTATTGGTGGATTGGAATCAAGAAAAAGGGAAGTGCTCCCACACTTCCCTCGCTCATGCAAAGATAACACTTTTTTCCTCCGAATGCAAATCGAAAAGGAAATATGCTTACACTTTCTTATTCCTTCGGCACAAGGCCTTCGATGTATTTGCAGAGAATGCCGATACCCTTGGCGTTCTCGCCCCCCTGCGGAATGATGATGTCGGCATAACGCTTGGTGGGCTCGATGAACTGCTCGTGCATGGGCTTGAGCACCTCCAAATAACGTTCTACGACCATAGACACGGTGCGCCCGCGGTCGATGGTGTCGCGCTGAATGTTGCGAATGAGCCGCTCGTCGGGGTCGCAATCGACAAATATCCGGAGATCCATGAGATCGCGCAACTTCTTGTTGAGCAGTGTCATGATGCCCTCGATGATGATAACAGGCTTCGGTTCCACATGGATGGTTTCCGAGAGACGGTTGCACTGTATGTAGGAATAGGTGGGTTGCTCGATGGCCCGCCCCTCCCGCAAGTCGTTGATTTGCCTATGAAGCAGTTTCCAGTCGAAAGCGTCGGGATGGTCGAAATTGATGGCATGACGCTCCTCCTCGGTCATGTGGGTAGTGTCGTTGTAGTAGGAGTCGAGTGGCACTACAGCCACAAAGTGCGGCGGGAGGGTCTCCACGATTTTCCTGACCACGGTAGACTTGCCGGAGCCGGTACCTCCGGCAATGCCTATGATAGTGATTTTGTCATCCATATAAGTTGGGTTAAAGAGTTGTCACAATGCAAATGTCTCCGCATGGCCCACCAGTGGAAAGCCCTTGCGGAGACATGATGGCTAAAGTATGTCTTCAAACATGCGATGGTAATATTCCGCCTTTTTCTCCACAGCCATAGGATAGGCACGGCTGCTGCTGGGCAGACGGTAGAGACGCAGTGTGCGCCCTTCGAAGCCGAACTCCACATAGCCGCCCATCTTGAGGCCTTTGGCCTTGATGCCGTAGTGGTCGGTAAACACCTTGGTGGCCAACTGCCCGGCAGCCAATACGGCCCGGCATTGAGGCAAACGGCGCAACATGCCGTCAAGATCGGCCGGCTCCACGATATCGAGGTCTTTGTCGGAGGCGTTGTTTTTAGTGCGCCTAATGCGCAGTGCCGTGTCAAAGATGGCCACTCCCTTCTCTTTCAGAAAGGCCTTGAGTGCCTCCAGCCGATAGGTCTTGTGCGCTTCGTCCACAAAATGGAGCTTGTCGCCGAAGAAGCAGATGCCGAAAATGCGCCACATATCGTTCTGAAAGTTGGGGTAATACCATGGCATACACCAGCGGTGGGGAGCCGGCGGAAACGTGCCCAGCATGAGCAGACGCGCGTTGGCAGGCAACCACGGCTCGAAAGGATGCGTCTCTATCTCCATTACTTCTGCTCCTTCAACAGATAGACCACCACGGGCAGATGGTCGCTGTAGCCGTTGAGCCACACACCGCCGGCCGTGGTGCGCTTGGGACTGCCCTTGTAGGGGCCCTCCTGCTGGAGCAGATAGTCACGGCGCACGATTTGGTTTTGCCAGAACTTGAGGGTCGAGAAGTCTTTGCTGCCTTTAGGATTGAGCAGATTGGGAGTCATCACAATCTGGTCGAAAAGGTTCCACGAGCCCCGATAGCTCAAGGTACCTATGCCCTGCTTGGCCAACAGGTTATACCACGGGTTGTACATTTCGCCCTCTCCCACTTCGCTTATCTCGGCCTTGGCTCCCAAGGCCTCGGTCATACTCTTGTTCACAGGGTCGTCATTCATGTCGCCCATGACGAAAATCTTGCATCCGCTGTCAAGACGCAGCAGCGAATCTTTCACCACCCGGGTCTGGCGGCCGGCACTCTCCCGATAGAACGAACCGCTGAAACGGCTGGGCCAGTGGCACACGATGAAGGCCACATGTTCATCGGCCATACGCCCGGTCACGGTGAGGAAGCCGCGGGTCTTGTAAGCACTGTCTTTCGCGAGTTCCTGCACGTAGGGCACCAGTTTCACGGTCTCCACGGTGAAAAGGGCAGGATTGTAGAGTAAGGCGCAGTCCACGCCTCGGCGGTCGGGCCCCTCTACGTGTACATATTTATATCCACGCGCGCGTAACTGAGGCTGGGCCACAAGGTCATCAAGCGCACGACTGTTCTCCACCTCGCTCAGTCCGATAACGGCACATCCCGTGTTGCGCAACGGCTCTTTGTCCGTGCCCATATCGGCAAGCGCCCGGGCCATGTTCTTCAGCTTGTTGGTGTAACGCATGGCATCCCAGTGGTAGCTGCCATTAGGCAAAAAATCATAGTCGTTCTTACCGGCATCATGGCATGTGTCAAAAAGATTTTCCTGGTTGTAGAATCCAACGGCATAGCCCGAATACTTCTTTTGGGCTGAAACCGACATGCTTATCAATAGACAAGCAGCAATGAGCAATAAAGGTTTTTTCATATCAAAAATTTATAGTTATCAACTAATTGTTTTCTCGTCCACGCCCCCTGCCATCCAAAAAAGTAGGGAAACATTCTGCAAATATCGCTATTTAATCTGAATAAATCGCAAATTTCACGAAAATTTAATCAAAAAAACTTTCCTTTTCAAAATATATTTCGTTACTTTGCACTGAAAGTGAAAAATTAATTAAACATCGAACTATGCAAAACAAGGTAAAAATTGCAGTGATCGCTCTCTGCTATGCTCCTTTGGCCCTTGCTCAAACCAACAATGTCGAGCAAAAGGTGGCCAAAAACATGGACGAGAATGCCTTCACATTCACTGAAGCACAGTTGGGCGAAGACGACAACATGTCGCAAAACGTCACCATACTGAACTCCAACAGCAATGTGTATGCGTCGGAGGTGGGCTATCTCTTCTCGCCGGTACGGTTCCGCTATCGTGCCTTCAACCAGAAGTATAACGACATCTACATCAATGGAGCCCCGATGAACGATATGGAGACCGGACAGTTCCGCTATTCCGGCATTGGCGGTCTGAACAGATTTACCCGCAACGTAGATTTTGCGCTTCCTTTTGAGAGCAACAATTTCTCAATGCCCGGCATGGCCGGAAGCAACAACTACGATCTGCGTGCAGGAAGCATGGGGGCCGGCCATTACGTCTCGGTAGGTGCTGCCAACCGCAACTATACTCTGCGCGGCATGTACACATACGCCTCGGGCTTCAACAGCAAGGGTTGGGCGGTGGCTACCGGACTCACCTACCGCTGGGCCAACCACGGATATGTGGAGGGCACTTTCTACAATGCGCTGTCTTACTATTTCGGTGTGCAGAAGAAATGGAACAACGGCCACAGTTTGGCTTTTAGCACATGGGGCAACCCCACGGAGCGTTCCACACAGGGCGCATCGACCGATGAAGCCTATTGGCTGGCCAACGACTATCAGTACAACCCCTACTGGGGCTACCAGAACGGGCACAAGCGCAATTCGCGCGTAGTCAACGACTTCGCTCCGTCGGCCCTGTTCACATGGGACTGGGACATCAACGACGACATGAAGTTGACCACCACGGTCTTCGGAAAATACAGCATGTACAAGAGCACCAGACTCAACTACAACAATTCCGAAAACCCGCAACCTGACTATTGGAAGTCTATGCCAAGCAGCTTTGTCGACGTGTGGGGAACATCAGCATCGGCATCGGGCATCGCCTTGTGGCAGACGGCCTACAATTACTGGACCGCCAGCAAGGCCAACCGACAAATCAACTGGGACAACCTCTACGAGGCCAACCGGCAGAATGCTATCCTTGGCGGTGACGCACTCTACTATGTGCAGGCCAAGCACAACGACAACTTGATGTTCAACCTTGCATCTACGCTGACCACTCAGCTCACTAAAGATTCAAGGCTCAACGGCGGTCTGGTACTCGCACAGAACATAGGTCGGCATTACCAGACGATGGAGGACATGCTCGGTGCCAAATCGTTCCATAACATCAACACCTACGCACTGGGGAACTATGCCGCTGACAATCCCTACATACAGTATGACCTCAACACCGCAGGCCCCAACGGCTTGGGCAAACTCGTCTACGAGGGAGACAAATTCGGCTACGACTATGACCTCCTTGTGCAGAAAGGATTGCTTTGGGCCAACTACGCGGCCAATGTAGGCCGCTGGCAGCTGATGATGGCCGGCAAACTGGGAGAGACACAGATGCGTCGCAAGGGCTACATGCGCAATGGTATGTTTGCCGACAACTCCTACGGCAAGAGCGGCAGGGCTCGTTTCGGCGAGGGAGGCGCGAAAGGGAGTAGTTCTGTCTCCCTCATTGTTGCCGGCTACGAGTGGCGGCCACCTATGGCTTCTACGGCCTTCATCTCCCCGGAAGTGAACAACGACTATGTGCTTAATCTGGGTGATGAGCATGTGTTCAGCAGCGATTTCAGCTATCAGTATCAAACCTCATGGCTCCATGCCAACGTAAGTGCCTACTTCAGCTACCTCGACCACGTGACCGAGTGGCAGAACTACTTCTCCGACTACGACAACTCGTTCACCTACGTGAGCATGACGGGCATCAAGAAGAAGTATTATGGTGTGGAAGCCGGACTTGACTTCAAGCTGACCTCCTTCCTCAACCTCCAGACCATCGGCACATGGGGCGACGCACGCAACATCAACAACGCTCAGGTGACTTACATGAATTCCACTTCAGCTGTGATGAAGCAGGACATCGTATATAATAAGAACATGCGCGAGGCCAGCACTCCGCTCACAGCAGGAAGTATCGGTCTGGACTTCCACCAGGGTGGTTGGTTTGCCAGCCTCAATGCCAACTACTACGACCGCATCTACCTCTCCTACTCGCCGATCTATCGCTACGGCAAAGTGCTGAGAGCCAACGGAAATGTCGACAACGAAGGCAACTATGTCGTGCCCGGACAGGCTAAGGGCCACGGTGGTTGGATGTTGGACGGCAGCATCGGCAAGAGCGTGCGCCTGAAGCACGGACAGCTCAACTTCAACCTCATGGTGACCAACATTCTCAACAACCAGACGATTGTAAATGGTGGCTATGAGCAAAGCCGTCTTGACGCTTCCTTCACCGATGCCGGTGAACGCAACAAGGAGCGCACCTACAAGTTCTCCAAGAATCCTAAGAAGTATTACATATTCGGTACCAACGGTATGTTCCAGGTATCTTACAGATTTTAATTCATTGCACTCATGAAGAAGATTAAATATATCATCATGGCCATGACCGGCGTGCTCTTCGCTTCCTGCATGGGTAGCGACTATGCCGAACCGGCAAGCAAGCAGCCGGAGATCAAGCAAACCAATGTCATCTCCATCGACTCGCTGAAAACAATCAAGGAATATAGCACAGCCATCAATGGTAACAGCTACAAGGAAATCACCGAAGACATACAGATACTCGCCACTGTCACCGGCAACGATGCACAAGGCAATTTCTACAACCAGATATCCTTGCAGGACAAGACAGGCGGTATACTCGTACGCATCGGTAAGGGTGGCCTCTACGGCGATTTGCCCGTAGGTCAGCAGATTCTCCTCAACCTCAAGGGACTCTATATCGGTGGCTACGGCAAGCAGGCACAGCTCGGTACGCTCTTCGAGGGGTCGGTGGGCAAAATAGACCGCTTCACATGGCCTACACTCTACGGAAAAGTCGGCAACATCGACTTGAACTATAAGGAGACACTCGGAGAAGAGTTTGACGTGACCAAAATGTCGGATGCCGACTATATAGCCAAACATGCCGGCCGGCTGATGACCATCAAGAACGTATCGTTCCAGGATGCCAATGGCAAGAATGTCTATGCCCCCAAAGATGGAAGTGCCACAGTACAGGGCGGCAGTGTCAACCGTGCACTGAATGAATACAACTCCAGAAACATCGTTGTGCGCACAAGTACATTTGCCGACTTTGCCAATGCCAAACTGCCCTCGGGCAAGCAGAACATCACCGGCATCTTCACCCGTTACAACAACACTTGGCAGATCACCCTGCTCTCGGCCGACGATGTGCAGACCGCTAACAAGTATCAAGGTATCGACGGCACAGGCGAAGGCACCATCGAGTCTCCCTACGATATAGCCAGAGCTCTGAGCCTGATAGCCAAAGGGGCCCACAATCCCACCGAGGAAGTCTACATCACAGGTATTATCTCCGAAATCAAGAGCATATCCCTTCAATACAAAAATGCCGACTACTACCTGTCAGACGATGGGAAGACAGACAAGCAGCTCATGGTGTTCCGTGGGAAATATCTCAATGGAGCCGACTTTACGGCAGAAGACCAAATCAAGGAGGGGCAGAAAGTGACCATCGTAGGCAAACTGAAGCTCTATAACACGACACCGGAAGTGGAACAAGGCAACAAGATTATTTCCATCAAATGATGGTCCGTCAAACAACTAACACATTCAGAAACAAAAATAAAAATCGAAATAAACATGAAAAAGCTTATTTATTCAATGGTGGCACTGGCTATGACAGCCATGACATTCACAAGCTGTGAAGATGTACCCATGCCTTACAACTTGCCGCAGAAAGAAGATGTGAAGCCGTTACCCGAGGCCAAGGGTTCGGGCACAAAGGAAGACCCATACAATGTGGCTGCTGCTTTAGGGAAAATCAAGGCACAGGCTGCCAATGTCAATACAGAGCCGATGTATGTGAAAGGCAAGATTGCATCCATCAGCAGTGTGGAGACAGCAACCTACGGCAATGCTACCTATTACATCTCCGACGACGGCACTGCCACCAACCAGCTCTATATCTTCCAAAGCCTCTATTTGGGCAACAAGAAGTTTACTTCACAAGAGCAAATCAAGGTTGGCGATGAGGTAGTCGTTTACGGCCCGTTTGTCAACTACAACGGCAATAAGCCTGAGACAGTCGGCAAGGGTGCCACCTATCTTTACTCGCTCAACGGCAAGACTGAAGAAGGCGGCAACACCGGTGGCGAGACCGGTACGCCGAAAGGCGATGGCACACAGGCCTCTCCGTTCAATGCGGCTGCAGCTGCAAAGGCCGCAAAAGCTCTTGATGAAAGTGGAAAGGTGGAGAATGTGTACATTACAGGTATCGTCTCTTCAGTGAAAGATGTAAATACCCAGTATGGCAATGCCACCTACGCCATTTCAGACGACGGCAAAGAAGCCGGCCAGTTCTCCGTATTCCGCGGTCTGTATCTGGATGGTGCAAAGTTCACCTCTGCCGACCAGATTAAGGTGGGTCAGAAAGTAGTCATCCTCGGTACACTCGTCAACTACAAAGGCAACACCCCCCAAGTGGCCCAAGGCAGCAAGATCATCTCTATCGACGGTGGATCTACAACCCCAGAAACACCGCAAACTGGAGAGAAGACCATTACTATAGATGCTACAGGCATGGGCTTCACCAAAGGCCAACCGCTGACAGTTTTCACCAGCACAGACGGGACGAAACTGGAGTTTGCACAAGGAAGTGGCAAGTCTGCACCGGCTTACTACGATGGCACCTACGCTTCTGTCCGCATGTACGCTCAAAACACACTGACCGTGACAGCCACCAAGGAGATTGCCAAAATAGTCATCATGACATCTGATCCTTACACTAAGGATGGTGTTACCACGAAATACAATGGCAACAATGAAGCCTTTGCACAAGTGGGAGCCAATAAGTTTCCCATCACCAAAGATAGCGACACCCAGATCAGCTTCAATGGCTTGAACGGGAAAACTGTGGTCATCAACAACGACTTTACCGAGTCAAAGGGTGGCATCCAGCTCCGTGTAAAGAGCATCATCATCACCTATAAATAAAGGATGATACCAAGAAAATATCCCCAATAATTTGGCAGGGTGCAAAATTCTTTGTAATTTTGCACCCTGTTACGTTGTGACAAGAAGTTAATAACAATAATATTTAGATCAAAATGAAAAAAGGTATTCATCCCGAAAACTATCGTCCCGTCGTATTCAAGGATATGTCCAACGGCGATATGTTCCTCTCAAAGTCTACATGCAAGACCACAGAGACAGTAGAATTTGAAGGCGAAACTTACCCTGTGCTCAAGATAGAAATCTCCAGCACTTCCCACCCGTTCTACACCGGTAAGAGCAAGCTCGTTGATACGGCCGGTCGTGTTGACCGCTTCATGAACCGCTACGGTAAGTTGAAGAAGTAAGCATATATCCTTTTCATCAAGTATATATCCCCATTTTAGAAGTGCGTTCGGGCGTAGTTGCATATACGGTCGGTCGCACTTCTTTGTTTTTATCCATAGCAAAATGAAACAAACCAGACTTTTCTTTATCGCCATCGCAGCGTTGCTCATCAGCATTTATGCCTGCGGAGGAGACGACAACACCGGAAGCGGCGGAGACACTGCCAACAACAATAAAAATATGGTCACAGTAGGTGTTCCGCAAGAAGTGTCACGACTCGAATTTCCCAAAGTGAAAGGTGGAACAAGCGAGGTGATTGTACACTCAACCTCTGCATACGGCATGACCTACGCTCTTGAATGGGATCACACCAAACGCGCACAACGCTGGACTTGCTTCCAAATCTATGCCGGCAACAGGGCCAAGAATTGGGCGCGCAAAAACTGGGGAAGCACTCAGTGGGGAGGAGACCCGTTTCAGCGTGATCCTAAAGTGCCGGCTAACGAGCAGCCCTCGGTGTGGGGTGAGTTCAGTGGAAGCCATCATCCGGTCACCAACTCCTATTTTCAACGCGGGCATATCTGCGCATCGGAAGACCGTGTCTATTCAAAAGACGCCAATGAACAGACCTTCTACATGACTAACATGATGCCGCAGGTATCAAACCTTAACGAAGGAGTGTGGCAGAAGTTGGAAGCACGGGTGCGCACGCTGGCTGCCGATAGCAAAACCGACACCCTTTACATTTGCAAGGGGGGCACCATAGACCGGGACGACCAGATCTTGACCCGCACCAGAAGCGGCTTTATCGTGCCCCGATACTTCTTCATGGCCTTACTGGCCAAAAACAAATTGGGCTATAAGGCCATAGGTTTTTGGGTGGAGCATCTTGATGAAGACCACAGCCGCGACAATCTGGCCAACTACGTGGTCAATATCGACAAACTGGAGCAGCTCACAGGCCTTGACTTCTTCTGCAATCTGCCCGACGACATAGAGAACAGAGTGGAAGGTCTGGCGACGGAAAATGTGATGAAAGCTTGGGGATTCAACAAATAAAACACGTTATTTGTTTTTCACCATTTTGCCGTCATGCTGTCATTATCCCTATAATCATAAGACACTCAACGCTTTACGGCTGACACTAAAGATGACGGCATGACAGCAAACTGATGTCATAACAACAAAAAGCCGCACGCTCTAAAGTTGAGACGTGCGGCTTTGCCTATAGTCACGAGATTTAAAAAGTGTCTTTAGTGTTTCACGAGCCGGTGCTTGATGTCACTGGTGCGAGGCTTCACCACATTCCGGCTTCCGAAGAAACGCTCTTTACCGGTAGTAGCTGTCATTGTAGTGGCTGTAGAGTCACTTGCAACACCTGCCCGGGTAGCCTTGGCACCCGCCGTCACACGGGTGAGGTCGATATACACCATATCTCTGTTGTTGGTACCCATCATATAGCCGCCAAATGTTCCGGATGACTCGTTGAGCCAGAAGCCACGATTGGTAGAACCATAATCCATGACAAATTCGTTCTTACTGTCCGTGTAACGGATATGGATATCACCATTATTGATGTCGATATACCAAGAAAACCTCAATATCTGCGAATTTCCGTTACCATCATAGTCCCTCTCAGTGCCAGTGCCCTTGATAGCCGTCGAATTGTTTTGTACAAAGGTCATGTTGGCATAGAACTGCGAAACCTCTCCCGTAATGCCATTGGTATAGTCCACCTTGCCATCCCATTCGCCCGCAAGCACTTGTGCTTCATCAAGTGTGGTAAGACCGTTGTTCTCATAGCCACCGCCATTATAGTAGCCACCGTTATTGTAGTAATCATTATTCCAACTGTACCCTCCACCGTAGTAGCTATACCACCAAGGATCTCCATCATACCAATCGGCATCATCGCACGAGGCGAAAGCCAGTGGCACAATCGCTATCGCGAGCAGAACCACATATTTTTTCATCTTGTTCATGATTCCCTCCTAATTCTATTTGACAAATAAACGTACCGGTATTTCCTGGGTAGACGAAGCCCTCGTCCCGTCAAAGTAGGTCTGCTGCTTGCTCCAATACTCCCAACCATACCTGTAGTCGCTCCAGTTCGGTGAACTGATGTGGGTAAGATGGAAGTTGGCATAGTCACCGTCTCTAACCTCCAGACGACCGGAAAAATCGTATGTGCCCAGACTGTAGTTGGAGATAATGGCATCGATATTCTCCTCCACAAAGTGGATATAGATATTCCCGTCTCTTACCGCCCACCTGATGTGGTTGGCCACGTAGTCGTAAGGAGCACCACTGTAATAGTCCACCCAAACGCCCGTACCGGAATTGTAACCACTATAAAACTCTATCTCCGAATAAGTGGCAGTGTATGTCCGTCCGCCATAGGCTGTCTTCACATACATATTTCCCCTCCACGCTCCGTCGAGATGATAGGCCACCTCTGCATCCTCGTCACAGCTCACAAACAAGAGCGACATCGGCAACATGAGTGCCATTGCGAAAATCGCGGTCAACTTTTTCATAATCGTATGCGTTTTAAATTGTTATTTACTGTATTCATTATCTCTTTCCGATGCTGCAAATGTAGTATAAATAATCTGCATGAAAAAGGTAATTTGTCTAAAACGGATAGGGAAATTCCTATTTCTCGATAGGTTTTCGCCCTTTACAGTTGTCATTTTAATGGAAAATGAGTAACTTTGTGACTCTCAAATGCCAAATTCTCATCATGCTGCAGCATCGGATTACAACCTCCATTATACTATCACTCGGTATTCTCCTGTCATGGGCACAGCCTTACTGTGACGTGCGCAAATTCTCCATTCTCGACGGCCTTGCCGCCAACACCATTTCCGATCTCAAGCAGGCTCCTGACAGACTGATGTGGTTTGGCACATGGAACGGCCTCTCCTACTACGACGGCTACACATTCACCACCTTCCGCGATGCCCCCAACAGTCGCGATCTGCTGTCTACCAATCGTATAAGCTTCATCCGTCCCAACATTCTCTGCGACGTGTGGGTCGTTACCATAGACCACAAGCCCTATATTTTCGATACCCACCTATGCGAATTTGTGGATATCGGAGAAGTCATCAAAAAGGAATTGGGCATAGACATCCGCGTGAGAGACGTGTTCACCCTCAAGAACGGAAACACTTGGCTCACCTCCATGGACAACCGTTTTGTAGTGCGCATAACAGACCTGCCATCCCCCCAATCCAAATGCCCCAAACTCATTCGTCAAGGCGAGCAGGGACTCATCAGTGCCCGTGTGTCGAATATTGAGACCGACAGTTTGGGCAGAGAGTGGATATTCACCGACCGCAATACGCTTGTCTACGGACATCGCTTCAACAGCAATGTGGCGTGGCGACAGATGTGCCAAAGTGGCAAGAGTGTGTTTCTCTGTTCGGCTGACGGCCGGCTGGCCGAATACGACGAGCACGACCGCCTCCATCCCATCGCCATGCCGGTCGGAGTGAAGACCATCAACGACATCAAGACCGACGGGCACACCCTCTATCTCGCCACCAACAAGGGCCTCGTGGCCTACAATCAGGCAACGCGTGCCATGCGCACCCTCTCCATACAACATCCCAACCAGCCTTCGCCTGAGGCCACAAAGATATACATAGACCGCCGGAAACGCATCTGGGTGTTTGCAGATGGCCGAGGCATCACCCTCGTCAATCCGACCGACTTCTCCACCCGTTGGCTCATGGCCGACATCAAAGATCCCATGCTGCGCACCACCTGCACACAGCACTTCATCATGGAAGATGACCATAACACGGTGTGGATGATTCCGTCGGGCGGCACTTTCAGCTATTACGACGAGACGGAGCGGAAACTCGTGCCCTACCCCTTGGTGTCATACGGTGCAGGCAACGTGTCACACGTGCCGCTCATCGACAAATACGCCATCAGCGACCAGTGCATCCTATGGGTCACAGGACTGCATGAGCTCACACAGGTGAATTTCAAGTATCACAACTTCCGCTACACCCGGCTTCCCGAGAGCGAATCAGAAAACCGGTCACTTGCCCTCGATCACAAGAGACGCTGTTGGAGCGGTTTCGGCAACGGCGTGATACTCATCAGCGACCGGGATGGACGGCAGATGGGATTCCTCGACCGCAATGGGCGCATCACCTCCCGCCAACAGCCTTTTTCCGACAAGGCCATCTACGACATCTTCGAAGATGCCCGCCACCGCCTATGGATAGCCACCAATGGCGACGGACTCTACGTACTTGAAAAAGAGGGGAAAAGGCCCCTGCACTTGCGTTATGATGCCGCCGACAGCCATTCGCTGCCCTCCGACGACGTGCGCGACATCCAGACCGACCGGCACGGGCGCATCTGGGTGTGTACCTTCGGGGGTGGGGCCTGCTATGCGCAGGAAGGGGCCAATGGCAGCATCCGGTTTGTCAGCATCCGCAACGGACTCAATCTGCCCCGTGGCGAAGCCTTTCTCCGCACCCGCCTGCTCACCGCCACCCGCAACGGTGAGATTCTGCTTGGCACCACGGGAGGTCTGGTCACCTTCTCCGACAATATCGCCAGTCCCCGCCGGCTCAAATATTTCACCAGCCACCATATTGACAAAGACTCCACTTCAATGCTGGCCAACGATGTGATAGCTGTCAGCGTGCGCCCCGATGGCGACACCTACGTGGCCAGTCTCGGTGGAGGTATCGAACGTGTGGAAGGCAAACAGCTGCTGCGCAACAACCTCAAACTGCTCTATCAGAAGATTTTCGACCCGGAAGAGGGCATCGTGCAGGCCGTCACCGAAGACAATGCAGGCAATCTGTGGGTGGTGCGTGAAGCCAGCATAGACAAATACAATCCCACAACAGGACTCATGGAGGTGTTCGGCCCCAACGACTTCGATGGCAACACCACTTTCACCGAAGCACGCCCCCTACACGATCCCGAGACCGACCACGTCACCATAGACACCTCCAAGGGTTTTATCACCTTCCTTCCCCGCGAGCTCACCAAGACCCAATACCAGCCACGCATCGTCTTCACCGCCATGCAGTATGCGGGGGAAAACCGCAAGCGCCCCATCCTCAACAACACCTCCAGAATAGAAATACCCAGTGACAAACGCCATGTAGCCATCTATTTTGCCGCCCTCGACTACTCGCGCGACTATCAAAAGAAATATGCCTACAAAATCAAGGGAAGAGAGGACGAGTGGATTGTCATCGGAAGCCGCAACAACATCGACTTCAACCGCATACCCGCAGGCACCACCACCATCTTGCTCAAGGGCACCAACACCCACGGCGTATGGGCCGACAACGAAGCCACACTCACCCTCTACGCCCGCCCCACTTTCTGGGAAAGCATCTGGGGATATCTGTTCCTGTTCATGCTGGCGGGCGGACTCATCTTGCTGGGATTGAAAATATACAACGACCGACAGGCAGCCCGCATGGAACACAACCTGGGCGAAATGAAGTCGAGATTTTTCAACGACGCTTCCCACCGTTTGCGCACACCACTCACGCTCATCGGCGGACCGGTGGCCGAAGTGCTGCGTGAAGAACAACTGAGCGACAAGGGCACCATGCTGCTCGAAATGGTAGTACGCAACGTACAGAACATGCTCGCCCTTGTCAACCGCATGTCACGCTACGACAACCGCCACTTCTCCGTCGGTGAAGGAGCCACGGACCCTGCTGTAGCCGAAGGCATCGACGATGCCAATGCGGCAGAATACATCAAAGAGGGCTTCGACCTTGGCAGCCGGCCCGAATACGATTCCGACAAGGAGGTGACCATCCTCGTGGTGGAGGACAACAGCGACCTGCGCACGTTCCTTTACAGCATTCTGGGCCGTGACTACAATGTCATCATGGCCGAGAACGGAAAGGAAGGACTCGAAATGGCTATTAGGGAGATGCCCGACTTCATCCTCACCGATGTCTCCATGCCCGTGATGGACGGCCTCACGATGGTGCATCACATTAAGCAGAACAAAGACATCTCCCACCTGCCCATTATCATCCTCTCGGCCCGTGCCTCTATGAAAGATCAGGAACAGGGCCTCCGCGAGGGGGTGCATGGCTACATCACCAAACCTTTCTCGGCAGCCTACCTCAAGGGGCGCATCGAGAACATTCTGGCCCACCAGAAGATGTACCAGCAAAAAGCACTCGAACAGATACTCCACCAAAAGACTCTGACTGTAACTGCCGAAAACACTACAAGTGGCACCAAACCGACAGCCGGAACCGACACGCCCTCTGCTGTCTCCTCTATCGGAGACAGCTACGTTGAAACAGTAGACGGTGACGAACATGAGCGTGAAGACATAGACCCGACCATCGAACAGATTGTCAATTTTATCGACGACCATATCGCAGAACAAAATCTCAAGATAGACGACATAGCCGTCAACGTGGGCATGAGTCGCAGTGTGCTTTACTCCAAAATTAAGACAGCTGTGGGCATGACACCGGTCGACTTCGTGCGGCACATCCGGCTGCTACGGGCACAAAAACTCATCAACGACACCGACCAGTCACTGACTCAGATAGCCTACAGTGTGGGATTCAGCGACCCGAAATACTTCTCAAAAGTGTTCAAAAGGGAAATGGGTGTAACGCCTTCGGAGTATCGGGAAAAGAAAGATTAGACCTGTTAATATTTACTCATAATAGTGTAAAATCGTGTATATACGGAGATTTCCACAAAATTTCCACCCGAAAAAAGAGAATTTACCCCATCCAAAGAAGAAAAATCCTCTACCTTTGTGGCAGTTCTTAGAAAAGTAAAATGATAGATTAATCGTACACTTCCCCCACAAGTTTTTTCTTGGGAAGTGGAAGGAAATTTCCGACCGTTGTGAAACGTTCGGATTTTTTTGTTGTATAAGGTTTATGGGAGTGGAAAAGGATTTCCCTATTGCTATTCTGTTTCGAGCCTTCAATGATCGACCCCACAAAACATAGGGGAATACACTCCGACTTATTTGAATCTTTAGAAAAGTCATGTTTTTTCTCTACCAATTTGCAGTTCCCCCTATTCTTTCGTATCTTTGCAATAGCAAGAGGAGCGTGGTGGCGTTCCTCTTTTTTTAGCTCCAGCCTCTGAAAGGGGGCTTTTTCTCCCTTCTGTGATTGTCATTCGGTCCGAATGGTCTTGCAAGATGGCCTTTTTCAGTTTTTCATCCGGCCCAAACGACCTTTCGACTGTGGCTCTTTTGCATAGTCGCTTGGGCTTGGTAACAAGAAAAAATCATGATTTCTGTTTTTTCAAACCATAGAAAGGCCAATACTATACTTTCCATGTCCGACCAAGTGTAAGCCTTTTTCACAATCTCTGTATGTTAAACGCTATAGGGCCGTTTCCTCCTCTTGCAAACGGCCTCCATTCACTTGCCATCCGCAGAAGAGGAGTCTTCTCTTATCGGATTTACACACCAAAAAACAAACACTTGTCAGTTGGGAAATATCAGCAAATAATCCGAGTGAGTGGACAATGCAAAGAAATGGCAAAAAGTTTCTATATTTGGCCACTCCGCCGGTGCCTGTCGCAAACCTTTCGGGCAATTCTAAAAAAGCAAAAAGGCAAGTAATTGAACATCAATCACTTGCCTTTTATCTACGTTGGGATACTCGGACTCGAACCAAGAATGACAGGACCAGAATCTGTAGTGTTACCATTACACCATATCCCAATGTCTTTACAACAAGGCTCCAGCCCCATCGTGTTTGCAAAGTTACTGCATTTTTTCGATTCTCCAAAATAAATTGGGAGTTTTTTCATAAAAAAGCGAAATTCAAGATGCTTTTTAGCGTTTTTCGGATATTTAGGCGTACCTTTGTAACATAAAAACAATGATTTTTTTCATCAAACATAATCTGAATTTAATGGAAGAGACAAAGCAATTAGTTGATATTATCACAGAAGGCATACAGGAGAAAAAAGGTTCTGGCATAGTTATTGCAGACCTCAGAGAGATAGAGGGCAGCATTGCCAACTACTTTGTCATCTGTCAGGGCAGTTCTCCCGCCCAAGTGGAGGCGATAGCAGAATCAGTGTCTGATTTCGCCCGCAAGAAAGCCGGTGAAAAACCTGTCAATGTGGCCGGCCTGGGCAATGACCAATGGGTGGCCATCGACTATGTGGATGTGCTGGTACACATATTCCAACCAGAGACAAGGGCCTTCTATGATTTGGAGAATCTTTGGGAAGATGCTCCACTGACAAAAATAGCAGATATTGACTAACGAGACCCAATAAACAAGAAATGAACAATAACTCTTTCAACAATCCCAACAACAGGCAACCCAAGACACCCCGCAACATGGGGTGGTTCTACCTTATTATATTAGTAGGACTGATTGTGCTGTTCTATACCAACGCGGCCAACTCCATGGCCGGCAGTTCGTCGCAGGATGCCACCTACACCAAGTTTAAGGAATACGTGCAAAAGGGTTATGCCTCCAATGTCGTGGTCAACAAGACCGAAAGCACGTTGAAGATGTTTGTCAACTCCAAGAACACCCGCGACGTGTTCCAGCGGTCGGCTAAAGAACTGGGGCCCAATCCATACGTAAAGGTGGAATTCGGTTCAGTAGACGAGCTGGAGAAATATCTCACGGCCGAACAGAAAGCCGGCAAGCTGAAAGACTTCAGCTATGAGAACAAGAGCGGCAACGAACTGGTCAACATACTCATTCAGGTGCTGCCTTTCGTGTTCATACTGGCCTTCTTCTGGTGGATGTCAGGCCGTGTGGGCGGAGGTGCCGGCGGCGGTATGTTCAGTGTGGGCAAGTCGAAAGCCCGCATGTATGAAAAGGGTAACGACCTCGGTATCACCTTCAAAGACGTGGCCGGACAGGCCGGAGCCAAACAGGAGGTCGAAGAAATCGTGGAGTTTCTGAAAAATCCGAAGAAATATACCAACCTCGGAGGAAAAATCCCCAAAGGCGCACTGCTCGTGGGCCCTCCGGGAACCGGTAAGACCCTGCTGGCCAAGGCCGTGGCGGGCGAAGCCGGAGTACCGTTTTTCTCAATGAGCGGTTCCGACTTCGTGGAGATGTTTGTGGGTGTGGGGGCAAGCCGTGTGCGCGACCTGTTCCGGCAAGCCAAAGAGAAAGCTCCCTGCATCATCTTCATCGACGAAATTGACGCTGTGGGCCGTGCCCGTGCCAAAAACTCGATGATGAACGGCAACAGCGAACAGGAGAACACCCTCAACGCCTTGCTCACCGAGATGGACGGTTTCGGAACCAACAGCGGTGTGATCATCCTTGCGGCCACCAACCGTGTGGACATGCTCGACGCGGCTCTGCTGCGTGCAGGCCGCTTCGACCGCCAGATACATGTAGACTTGCCCGACCTTAACGAGCGCAAAGAGATATTTCAAGTGCATCTGAAACCTGTCAAGGTGGACGACTCGGTGGATATCGACCTGCTGGCTCGCCAGACACCGGGGTTCTCGGGGGCCGACATAGCCAACGTGTGCAACGAGGCGGCTCTCATTGCCGCACGCCACGACCGCAGTGCCGTGACCAAACAAGACTTCCTTGACGCCGTGGACCGCATCATCGGCGGACTGGAAAAGAAAACCAAGGTGATGACAGCCGAGGAGAAACGCTCCATAGCCCTCCACGAAGCCGGACACGCCACGATCAGTTGGTTCTGCCGGTATGCCAACCCACTCGTCAAAGTGAGCATCGTGCCGCGTGGGCAGGCCCTTGGGGCCGCATGGTATCTGCCCGAGGAACGGCAAATCACGACCAAGGAGCAGATGCTCGACGAGATGTGCTCGCTCATGGGAGGCCGTGCCGCCGAAGAACTTTTCACGGGGCATATCTCCACCGGAGCCATGAACGATCTCGAACGGGCCACCAAGAGTGCTTTCGGTATGATTGCCTACGCAGGTATGAGCGAAAAGCTGCCCAACATCTGCTATTACAACAACAACGAATATCAGTTCCAGCGTCCCTACTCCGAGTCGACGGCCAAGTTGCTTGATGAGGAAGTGCTGAAGATGGTCAACGAACAATACGAGCGGGCCAAGCGCATCTTGACCGAGCACAAGGAGGGGCACAACGCACTAGCCGAACTGCTCATCAAGCGTGAGGTGATATTTGCGGAAGATGTGGAGAAAATCTTCGGCAAGCGTCCGTGGGTGAGCCGCAGTCAGGAAATCATGAACGAAACGCAGGCTGGCGGTGACAGTCCGTTGGCTTCGGAGGCTGTCAAAGAGACAGCAGCCGACGACGAGACGGTGAAGAATCTGCCCGAGGTGCAGGCGGCCATCAAGGAACATGAGAAAATGAAAAGCGAGGAAAAGAACGACGAGGATAAATAAAGACTGCACATCATGAGTGAGAAAGTGAAAAACCTGATTATACGGGCCATTACGGGTGCCGTGTTTGTGGCCATCATGGTGGTGGGCATCTCTTTCCGGCCCGACGTGATGATACTGCTCTTTGCTGCCATCACGGGGCTGACAATATGGGAGTTTCCCGGCTTGGTGAACCAATCGGAAAATGTAGCCGTGAACCGTTTCATATCGACGGCGGCAGGCATTTACTTCTTTCTGGCCGTGGCGGGCTATTGCAGCGGGCTCACACCCTCGGCGGCTTTTGTGCCCTATCTGCTCACAGTGGTCTATCTGCTCGTGAGCGAACTTTATCTCAAACAGACCAATCCCATCAATAACTGGGCCTACACCATGCTCAGCCAGATGTACATCGCCCTCCCCTTCTCGATGATCAACGTGCTGGCTTTCCGCAGCACGCCTGATGGCAACGTGACCTTTGAATGGCTGCTGCCGCTGAGTCTGTTCATCTTTCTTTGGACCAACGACACCGGAGCCTATTGCAGCGGTTCGCTCTTGGGCAGGCACAAACTCTTCCCACGCATCAGCCCGGGAAAAAGCTGGGAGGGAAGCATAGGAGGAGCGGTGTTTGTAATGATAGCCGCAGCCATCATCTACTTCCTCAACGTCGGGCAGACGGATGGCCTTGTGGCCGGTATGCCACTGTGGCAGTGGCTCGGCCTTGGGCTTGTGGTAGTGGTGTTCGGGACATGGGGAGACCTCGTGGAGAGTTTGTTCAAGCGTACATTGGGCATCAAGGACAGCGGCAACATATTGCCGGGACACGGCGGTATGCTCGACCGGTTTGACTCGTCGCTCATGGCCATTCCGGCTGCGGTGGTCTATCTCTACACTCTACAGCTATTCGCATAGCCACTCGGGCCCACCAATCCAAAATAACGTCTCACACTTCAAACCATAAGACGATGAAGAGGCTTTTCTTTTCGCTGCTGCTGATGCTGTCTTTGCAGGCCATTCAGGCGACAAAACCGGTGAAACAATGGGGACAACTGCAAGTGAAAGGCGCACAGTTGTGCGATCACAAGGGGCAGCCCGTCGTGTTGCGGGGAGTCAGTTTGGGCTGGCACAACCTGTGGCCACGGTTCTACAACAAGCAGGCGGTAAAGTGGCTGGCCGACGACTGGCACGCCACAGTGGTGCGTGCCGCCATGGGAGTGAAGATAGACAACAACTATCTGGAGAATCCCCAATTTGCAATCAGCTGCATAACCCCTGTCATCAAGTCGGCCATCAAGAACGGCCTCTATGTCATCATCGACTGGCACGCACACGACATGTACACCGAAGAAGCAAAAGACTTCTTCGGACAAATGGCCAGGAAATATGGCAAATATCCCAATATCATCTACGAACTCTACAACGAGCCCATAGACGACTCGTGGGAAAGCTTGAAAACGTATGCCCGGACGGTTATTGCCGAGATACGCAAGTACGATCCCGACAATATCATTCTCATGGGATGCCCCCATTGGGATCAGGACATCGACCTCGTGGCCGCGAGCCCACTCGAAGGCGTCAGCAACGTGATGTACACGCTCCATTTCTATGCCGCTACCCACAAAGACGGACTGCGCAGCAAATTGGAGACTGCCGTGAAAGGCGGCTTACCGGTATTTGTAAGCGAATGTGCGGGAATGGAAGCTTCCGGAGACGGGCCGTTAGACCGGGAAGAATACCGGAAATGGCTGGAAATGATGGAAAGAAACAAGGTTAGTTGGGTCAACTGGTCGATTTCCGATAAAGACGAGACCTGCTCCATGCTACTGCCCGGTGCCCAATCGACAGGCAGTTGGCAAACTGGAGTCATCAAGCCGTGGGGCCAGTTGGTGCGCAACACCTTGCGCCAATACACCCCTTGACGAAACACGAAAAGCTGGAAAATCAAAAAAGGCCGTCCCTGCATAACACAGAGATCGACCTCTAAAGAAAACGGTTTATCAACAAATCAACCATGATATGGGCGGCATTGTCAGGAGCGACAGTGTCGCCCAATTTCTGTCGTACTTCCCGATAGTCGGCCAACATCTGCTCATGACCAGCCCCACCCGGCAGAATGCGACGCAGCGCAGACAGGATATTATCGGTGGTGAAGCGGTCGGCCAGTAGTTCCGGAACAACTTCGCGGTCGGCAATGAGATTGACCAACGAGATGAATTTCACCTTAATAATATGATTGAAAGCAAACCGGATGAGCTTGGGTACGGGGGTTTCATAGCACACCACTTGCGGAACGTCGAATAGAGCAGTCTCAAGCGTGGCGGTGCCACTGGTCACCAGTGCTGCCGACGAGTGGCTCAAGAGTTGATAGGTGCTGTCTTTAACCAGTTTGACAGGCGTGCCCTTAATGAATCTCTCATAATATCCGTCATCAATGGAGGGTGCACCGGCCAGCACCATTTGATAGTCGACAAACTTCTCGGCCGCCTCTATCATGGCCGGTAGGTTGTCTTTGATTTCCTGCTTGCGACTGCCGGCAAGCAGGGCAATAACGGGGCGGTCGGCATCAAGACTGTTGGCGGCACAAAACTCCTCACGCGTCTCGTCATAGGAAGCACGAAATTCGTCCACTTCCTGAGCCGTGGGATTACCCACATAATGGATGGGAAACTTGTGCTTTTCCTCATAAAAAGGAACTTCAAAAGGCAGAATGGAAAACATTTCCCGCACATCGCGCTTGATACGCTTGATGCGCCATTCCTTCCAAGCCCATATTTTGGGGGAGATGTAGTAATAGACGGGAATGCGGGTCTTGGCATGCACAAACTTGGCTATGTTGAGATTGAATCCCGGATAATCCACTAAAATTACCACATCGGGATTCCAAGCCACTATGTCGCGCTTACAGAAAGCCATGTTCTTGAATATCGTGTTCAAGTGGAGCAACACAGGCACAAAACCCATATAAGCCAAATCGCGATAGTGCTTGACAAGCGTACCGCCCTCGGCAGCCATCAAATCACCGCCAAAGAAGCGGAACTCGGCCAATTCGTCCGCATTTTTCAACGAACGCATTAGCCTACTGGCATGAAGATCCCCACTGGCTTCACCTACTATCAAATAGTATCTCATAACTTCAGTATTACAAATTGGCACTTGCCCTAAAGCCTCCCGGTAATGGAAAACTTATTAGAGACTCCATGTCTTCAACTGCTCTGCAAAGTCATAGTCGGTAACATCGATTCGCGTAGGTGTGATAGCCACATAGCCATGATTTACAGCCCATTGATCGGTGTCTTCCGCCTCAGGTTCGTCATTGACATATTCACCCACCATCCAATAATAGTCATAGCCGCGCGGATGGTGCCTTGCCACCACTTCATTGGTCCAGCTACCGTATGTCATACGGCATATTTTCACTCCCTTGAAAGGTGGTTGCACGGGAAAATTGACATTCAGGCAAGTGCCTTTAGGAAGTCCGTCTTTGTAAACTTTCATCACTATCGACAGGATATGGTCGGACAACGGTGAAAGGTCGGCATCCTCATCGTAGTTGCAACTGGAAAAGGCTATCGACGGAATGTATTTCAGACATCCCTCCTTAGCTACACCTAAAGTGCCCGAATAATGATTGTTGACCGAAGAATTGTCACCGTGGTTGATGCCGCCGATGATGAGATCAGGACGACGGTTGCGACAGAAACGGTCGAGCGCAAGTTTCACACAATCAACCGGTGTGCCGTTGCATGACCACACTTCCACATCTCCCATGTTGTGGCGGCGCTTGAGACGCAGCGGCGTGGTGGCCGAAAAAGCACAGGAAAAACCCGAACGAGCGGCTTCGGGGGCACAAACCAAAAGATCGGCCACACCGGAAAGGATGCGTACCAGCGTCTTGATGCCATTGGCATGATAGCCGTCGTCGTTGGATATAAGAATAAAAGGTTTCTTAAAATTCTTCATTTTCATCTTGATTTCGATGCAAAATTACTAAAAAAAGGTGTAAACGGCGCGTTTCTCGCATAAAATATGTAACTTTGCAAACTACATATTGGTATTTGAAAGAAGAAGACAATGGCAAAAATCATAGCTCTGGCTAACCAAAAGGGCGGTGTGGGCAAGACCACCACCACCATCAACTTGGCAGCATCTCTGGCCACACTTGAGAAAACGGTGCTTGTTGTTGATGCCGACCCACAGGCCAATGCCTCAAGTGGTTTGGGCGTAGACATCAAAGAGGTGGACTGTTCGCTCTACGAGTGCATCATCGACCATGCCGATGTCCACGAAGCAATCTACACCACCGACATAGAGGGACTGGACATCATCCCCAGCCACATCGACTTGGTGGGGGCCGAAATCGAGATGTTGAACCTTGAGAATCGGGAGAAAGTCATCAAGAATCTTTTGGCCCCGATACGCGACGAATATGATTACATATTGATAGACTGTTCGCCCTCACTGGGCCTGATCACGGTCAATTCGCTCACGGCTGCCGACTCGGTCATCATACCCGTACAGTGCGAGTATTTTGCTTTGGAAGGCATCAGCAAACTGCTCAACACCATCCGCATCATCAAGAGCAAACTCAACCCGAAACTTGAGATAGAAGGGTTCTTGCTCACCATGTATGACAGCCGTCTGCGCCTGGCCAATCAAATTTATGACGAGGTGAAGCGGCATTTCCAAGAATTGGTGTTCAAGACCGTCATTCAGCGCAATGTAAAACTCAGTGAGAGCCCAAGCCACGGCCTACCTGTGATACTCTACGACGCCGACTCCACAGGTTCCAAAAACCACTTGGCACTGGCAAAGGAGATCATCAACAAGAACAGCTAACAGACAATAGAAAAAGACAGGGGCAGAACAAGACACTACAAGAAAATCGACAGCAACAATTTTCGACTATCTCCCGCCCTACTCCACAATAAATACAACTTCATCCGAAGACAGATGGCAGTACACAAGAAATTCAATTCCAACGCCAAAAGCAACGCCCTCGGGCGGGGCCTTGATGCACTCATCTCCACCGAGACGGTGCGTACACAGGGCAGCAGCACCATCAACGAGGTGGCAATCGACCGGATAGAGGCCAATCCCAACCAGCCTCGCCGCGAGTTTGACGAGGAAGCATTGCAAGAACTGGCCCACAGCATACGCCAAATAGGTATCATCCAGCCCATCACCCTACGGCAGACCGACGACAACCGGTTTCAGATCATTGCCGGCGAGCGCCGCTGGAGGGCCTCACAGTTGGCCGGACTAAAAGCCATTCCGGCCTATATCCGCACCATCGATGACGAAAACGTCATGGAAATGGCATTGGTGGAGAACATCCAACGCGAAGATCTCAACTCGATAGAAATAGCTTTAGCATACGAGCATCTGTTGGAGAAGAGTGGCATGACACAGGAAAAGATCTCGGAACGCGTTGGCAAAAGCCGTGCGGCCATAGCCAACTACCTGCGACTGTTGAAACTGCCGGCACAAGTGCAGATGGCACTCCAGAAGAAAGAAATAGACATGGGACACGCCCGGGCACTGTTGGCACTCGACAGTCCGTCACTCCAAATCAAACTCTTCAAGGAAATTCAGAAAAACGGTTTTTCCGTGCGCAAAGTGGAAGAGCTGGTGCAGCAACTCAAAAACGGCATTGACATAGAGGCCGGAAAGAAAAAGATTGCAGCCAAATCGCAGTTGCCCGAAGAGTTCAATCTGCTGAAAGAGCACCTCTCGGGCTTTTTCAACACGAAGGTTCAGATGACCTGTTCCTCCAAAGGCAAGGGCAAAATCAGCATTCCCTTTGCCAACGAGGCTGAACTGGAACGCATCATGAATGTTTTCGACAAACTGAAAGACTAAGATTCTCGTTGTGAAAGGAACAGTATCACGGTTATGCCTCGTTGCAGCATTGCTGCTTGCCGCGTCCGGAACGTGGGCCCAAGAGCATGTCGGACAAGTCTCTACCGGCAATATCGAAAGCGTTGCCGACTCGCTTCCGACAGACAAGCCGGTCGTGTCCGGGACCGTTTCGACGACTCCCCAAAAACCTGAACGCACCAAGCGTGACTGGACAACGTGGCGTCCGGAGACCAAACGGGCCATGTGGCTGTCGCTCGTATTGCCCGGGGCAGGCCAGATATACAATCGCAAATACTGGAAACTCCCCATACTCTACGGGGGCTTTGTAGGCTGTACCTACGCCATGACTTGGAACAACATGATGTATCATGACTACTCGCAGGCATATATGGACATCATGGATAACGACCCGACCACGCAGAGTTACAACCAGTTTCTGCATTTAGGCAACAAAATCGACGAGTCGAACAGGACACGCTATCAAGAGCTCTTCCGCAAACGGAAAGACCGCTACCGCCGCTGGCGCGACATGAGCGTATTTGCCCTCATCGGGGTTTATGCACTCTCGGTCATTGATGCCTACGTCGATGCTTCCCTCTCCGATTTCGACATATCGAGAGACCTCAGCCTGCACATCCAACCGGCCCTCATCAACAGCAATATGGCCATGAGCCGCCCATGGGAATCGGGGGCACTGGGACTGCAATGCAGCCTCACCTTTTAAACAACACCCAAACTCAAACCATATATAAGTTAAGGAATACAGAATGAAGAAAATCCGTTTATTGATGGTCGCAATGATATTCGGTGGCGCGTGCGCGATGCAGGCGCAGACCGACAACGACAAAGAAATCACTGTGACCGATGCACAAGGAAATCAGGAAGTGATAGATCTTCCCGAAGGCATGAGCTACGAACTCGACAGCCTGCTCCACCAGTATAATGCGAAGAACTACCTGCAACCCGACACCAACTGCCACTACCGCGATGTCAATCCTGTGTTTGACAAGGAGGTGTACATAGACCGCCTGAAGCGTATGCCAACTGTCATTGAGATGCCTTACAACGATGTGGTGAGGCAGTTTATCGACCGATACAGCGGCCGGCTTCGCCGTTCCGTGAGCTATATGCTGGGAGCCACCAACTTCTACATGCCCATCTTCGAGCAGGCACTGGAAACTTATAACCTGCCTTTGGAACTGAAATACCTGCCCGTCATCGAGTCGGCACTCAACCCCACAGCCGTTTCCCGCGTAGGGGCCACCGGCCTTTGGCAGTTCATGCTGGCCACCGGCAAACGCTACGGCCTGAAAGTCAATTCACTTGTAGACGAGCGTCGCGACCCGGTGAAAGCCTCCTACGCCGCCGCCCACTACCTGAGCGACCTCTACAAAATCTACGATGACTGGAATCTTGTGATTGCCGCCTACAACTGTGGGCCCGACAAGGTAAACCAGGCCATCCACCGCGCCAAGGGCAACGCCGACTACTGGAACATTTACCCCTATCTCCCCAAAGAGACACGGGGCTACGTACCAGCCTTCATCGCAGCCAACTACATCATGAACTACTACTGCGACCACAACATCTGTCCGATGGTCACGGAGCTGCCGGCAAAGACCGACACCGTGGTCGTGGACAAAGACGTACACTTGCAGCAGATAGCCAAGGTGCTCAACATAGGCATGGACGAGCTACGCTCACTCAATCCACAATACCGCCGCGATGTGATCAACGGGCTCAACGAGCCGATGGCCGTGCGCCTGCCCACCTCACTGATAGGCATGTTCATCGACAATGAAGACTCGATATACAGCTACAAGGCCGACGAACTGTTGCTCAAACGTGACGAAGTGGAGGTGAACGACGAGACGCCCACCTACACTCGGAGCCCCCGAACCTATACCCGGAGCAGCAGTTCGCGTAGCAGTCGCCAGAGCCGGGGCAAGCGCAGCAAGAAACGCTCGGCACGCAACAAGAGCGTGACCGTGAGGAGCGGTGACACGCTTTCAGAGATTGCCGCACGCAACCACACCACCGTGAAGAAACTCAAACGACTGAACGGCATCAGCGGATCGGGGATCCGTGCCGGAAAGAAAATCAAGGTGAAATAAACCAAGGTCATGCCCGGCCGACTGTCTGTTGTGGAAAGACACCACACAGACTGTCGGTCGGGTTTTTGCATTAGCCCAAACACCACACCTTATATATCATACATTCAGCATGAACATGGACGAACAAGCCATCAAGGACAAGGAAAGAGAAGCTGCCGACGACCTGATGATCACTACGGCCTTCCAAGAGTTGCTCGACATTTATCTGGCTTCGCGCCACCGCAAAAAGGTGGACATCATCACCAAAGCCTTCAATTTTGCTCGCCAAGCGCACAAAGGCGTCCGCCGCTTGTCGGGCGTACCTTATATCATGCACCCCATTGCCGTGGCCCGCATCGCCTGCGAGGAAATGGGCCTGGGTTCCACGAGCATCTGCTCGGCCCTGCTCCACGACGTGGTGGAAGACACCGACTACACGGTAGAGGACATTGAGAACATCTTCGGCCCGAAGATAGCGCAAATCGTGGACGGCCTGACCAAGATTTCGGGCGGTATCTTCGGTGACCGCGCTTCGGCCCAGGCAGAAAACTTCAAAAAGTTGCTGCTCACCATGAGTGACGACATCCGTGTGATACTCATCAAGATTTGTGACCGTCTGCACAACATGCGTACACTCAGTTCGCAACCGCCCAACAAGCAATATAAGATTGCCGGTGAGACCCTCTACATCTATGCACCGCTGGCCAACCGTCTCGGACTGAACAAAATCAAGACCGAACTGGAAGACCTGAGCTTCAAGTACGACCACCCCGAGGAGTATGCCAATATCGAGCGCAAGCTGGCGTCCACCCAGGCGCAACGCGACACCCTCTTCAGCCAGTTCACCCAACCCATCAAGGAAGCCCTTGACAAGATGGGCATCGAATACACCATCAAGGCCCGTGTGAAGAGTCCTTATTCCATTTGGAACAAGATGCAGAACAAGCATGTGTCGTTTGATGAAATCTACGACATTCTGGCCGTGCGCATCATCTTCACGCCCAAGCACCGTCAAGACGAAATCAACGAATGCTTCAACATCTACGTGGCTATCAGCAAGATATACAAGAGTCATCCCGACCGCCTGCGTGACTGGCTCAACCACCCCAAGGCCAACGGTTATCAGGCCCTCCACGTCACGCTCATGTCCAAACAGGGGCGTTGGATAGAGGTGCAGATACGCAGCGACCGTATGAACGAGGTGGCCGAACAAGGCTTTGCCGCCCACTGGAAATACAAGGAAGGCGAGGAATACAGCGAGGATGAGGGCGAGTTCAACGACTGGCTGAGCACCATCAAAGAGATACTTGACGACCCACAGCCCGATGCCATGGACTTTCTCGATGCCATCAAACTCAACCTTTTTGCCAGCGAGATATTTGTCTTCACGCCCAAGGGTGAGATCATCACCATGCCCACCGGATGCACGGCCCTCGACTTCGCATTCCAAATCCACACCTTCCTCGGCAGCCACTGCATCGGTGCCAAGGTGAACCACAAGCTCGTGCCGCTGAGCCACAAACTGCAAAGCGGCGACCAAGTGGAGATACTCACCAGCAAGTCGCAGCACGTACAGCCCTCGTGGATCAACTTCGTCTCCACGGCCAAGGCCCGCGGCAAGATACTGGCCATTTTGCGCCGGGACAACCGCGAGTCGCAGAAAAAGGGAGAGGAGATACTCACTGCATGGCTGAAGAAACACGACATGGAACTGTCCACCTCCGTGCTTGACAAGCTCTGCGAGTTCCACGATGTGAAGAAACATGAAGACCTCTTGCAGGCCATTGGTGAACACAACATCCTGCCGGGGGAGAAAGACCACGACGAACTGTTGGGAAAATCACGCAAAGAGGGTACCGACACCATCGGGTGGAGAAAATACGTGCCTTTCATGGGCAAAGACCGCAAGAAAGATAAGGAACCGCAAACCGACACAGCTGCCCCCAACCTGATGGTCGTAGACAAGAACTTCAACAAGAAGAAGCCTATCATCGTCAGCGAACAAAACTTCTCCCGCTTTATCATGCCCGACTGCTGCCACCCCATTCCCGGTGACGACATCATGGGCTATATCGACAATCAGAACCGCATCGAACTGCACAAGCGGTCTTGTCCCGTGGCAGCCAAACTGAAATCCAGCTTCGGCAACCGCATTGTCGATGCCAAGTGGGAGATGCACAAGCAGCTCCTCTTCGATGCCACCATCCAACTGCGGGGCATCGACCGCATGGGCATGTTGCTCGATGTGTCGAAAGTCATCTCCGACCAGTTGGCCGTAAGCATCCACAAAATCACCTTTCAGAGCGACGACGGCATCTTCGACGGCAGCATCGAATTGCGCGTACACGACCGCGAAGATGTCAGAGTCATCATGAACAATCTCAAGAAAATCGAGGGTTTGCAGGAGATACAGCAAATCATCTGACCTGCTCCTGCCCCCCCGAGGGACAAGGGCTTCCTGCTTTAGTGCTAAGGCGGGAAGCTCTTGCCTCTCAAAAGACTCCACCGATCTGCCATGCACTTACACCAAAAACTACATAAAAATGAAAAATCTACTGCTCACCTTACTCCTGTTGGCCACCACCGGCATACACGCCGCCAACAAGTATGACAATCCCGACACGCTCTTCGTCTCCCGCGACGGCACCTGCGAGTTCCGCAACATAGATGATGCTATCGAGGTGTGCCGCGCCTTCATGGACTATCACAAAGTGATATTCGTCAAAAAGGGCATCTATAAGGAAAAGCTCATTATCCCCTCTTGGCTCACACACATCGAGATTTGTGGGGAAGACCGCGACCAAACCATCATCACCTACGACGATCATGCCAACATCAAACGCCTTGACAACGGCCGGCCGATGGGCACTTTCCGCACCTATACATTGAAGATAGAAGGCAGCGACATCACGCTTCGGAACATCACGATAGAAAACAATGCCGCCCGACTCGGACAGGCCGTGGCCCTGCACACCGAGGGCGACCGCATCGCCTTTGTCAACTGCCGCTTCCTCGGCAACCAAGACACCGTCTACACCGGTGTGGGAGGCACCCGTCTCTATTTCCTCGGCTGCTACATCGAGGGCACCACCGACTTCATCTTTGGGCCAAGCACGGCGTGGTTTGAGGATTGCACCATCTTCAGTAAGGCCGACAGCTACATCACAGCTGCCTCCACACCGGCTGCCCAAGCCTTCGGTTACGTGTTCAATCACTGCAGGCTTACGGCAGCTTCCGAGGTAGACAAGGTGTATCTCGGGCGTCCGTGGCGGCCCTACGCCTACACGCTGTTCATGGATTGCGACCTCGGCCAACACATCCGCCCTGAAGGATGGCACAACTGGGGCAAGACCTCCAACGAACAGACCGCCCGCTACATGGAATACGACAACCGCGGACCGGGAGCCTCTACGGCCGGTCGTGCCCCTTGGAGCCGGCAACTCACCAAAAAAGAAGCAGCCAAGATTACCCTTGCACCGGTGTTCGGCAGCGACCGCAGTTGGATTCCTGCAAGCCGGTAGCCTTCCCTTACGGCTGATTACAACAATCTCAACGGATGCGTCCATGGCGCATCCGTTTTTATTACCTCTTATCCATCTTTCAACCCTTACAGAAGTCCTGTACCCCTTTCCGGGCTTTCTTTTGCATTTCGCCAAACCGCTTATAAGAACGCAACCGCACTCACACCCCGGGCTCCGAATTGCATGAGAAAGTCGAGAAGTTAGCGTTTTTCTTCCCATCGGCATACTTAGAACTGGGTATTTCGCGTGCGTGAATGTGATTTTATGCGTCCGGCGTTTGGCCGAACACATGGAATATGCGTAACTTTGCCCTTACAAGACACATTTCTGTCTATACAAATTCATCATTTAACACATTAAAAAACAACATGAAAAGAAACTTACTCCTATCAATTTGCGTCGTGGCGTGTGGCCTCACGGCCAGCAGCCACGCGCAGGTGAAAAACAACGCTGCCTACGGGAAAATCCGGACGAAAGCCGCTGACGAGACGCTCACCAAGGCTCCTGAGGGGAAGAAGACCGTCTATCTGATGGACTTGCTGACCCACGATGATGCCGGGGGCAACATATATGACTATCACAACGAGGTGGCAGTCACCTTTTGCGACAATGGCGATGTGTATATGCCCAACTTCGTTTCGCGCAAACGGATGAAAGGCCTGCTCAAAGGAAAGCTGAATCTGACCGGCGACACCATCGTCTTTGCCAACAAGCAGGCCGTAGGATATGCCCCCAACAAGCAGGAAAACTATCAGCTGTATGTGGCCAACGAGCAAGGAGCACCCGTGGAGACAGAGACTTTCAAGCTCGCCATTGACAAGGGCACCGGCAAAATCACCTATACGGACCAAGGCCTCTGTCTGGCCCTTTATCTCGGCAATGACCTTTCCGAGATGTTGGGCAAGGGCTCCAACCCCACGTTTGTGAAGAAAGACGAGGTTGAAACACAATTAGATTCGTATAACTTCACCTACAACAACATCCTGACAGACAACACTGTGGGGGCGGCCAAAGCCAAGGGATATTTCGACGGCAAAGATTTCTACGTGAAAGGGTTGGATCCGAAATATCCGCAGGCATGGCTCAAAGGCACACTCGGAGACGACGGCACAATCGTTTTTCTGTCCCGGCAAATGGTGAACCTCAGTTCACAGGATGATCCATATGTGGCCTACGCTGCCAAACAGACGGGCAAAGAGCAATTTGAACAACAGGCCTCGTTCAGCTTGAAATATGACGCAACCGCCCGTTCGCTGACAGGTCTTGACGGCGATGCAGCCTTGGTCAACTACAATATTGACGACAACGGCAACATGAACCTCTTTCAAGCCTACAACCAACTGCGCCTCTCGTTCAACGAACTGAAGCCTGCCACACCGCAGACTCCCGATTTTATCCGCTACGATGCTTCCGGACAGGAGTTTGTCATCAATATTCAAGACAAGGATACAGACGGAATGGCACTCGACACCGACTTCCTCACCTATAGAATATATGTGGACGGAAAGCCCTACACCTTCAAAAAGGCCGCCTATCCCAAAATGAGACGAGACGACGACATGGAGGAAATACCATTCACTTTCTCCGACTATCACACCATCCAGGGGAGCTCCAACAAGAAGTATGTCTATTTCACAGCTCTCCCCCCGGCAACGAAAACCATCGGAGTGGAGACCCTGTATCGGGTGAAAGGCGTGACGAAAGTGTCAAAGCGACTTGTCTATGACATTGCAACGAACACGACTTCGACCACCACGGGAATCAAAACGGCCCATGCCGGTAGTGACGGGCAGTCGGTAGCCTACTACGACCTCACGGGCAGACGGTTGCAACAGCCGCAACACGGAGTGACCATCAAGGTGACAACCTACACCGACGGCACACGGAAGTGCGAGAAACTGATGGTCAGATAAACGGTCAGAGGCCTTGGAAACGGTCTGACAAGAAGACACATAACAGAGGGTGCAGCCTGTCATGGGCGCACCCTCTTTTTCATTATCCACATCGTTTTGATTGGCAAAGAACACGACAAAAAGTAAAATTGCGTAACATTTGGATTTTGAGAAACAGACGATTGGATGCCACGAAAAACACACCAATCCTCCTCTTTTCTCCCCCTTTCGATGCAAAACGGCCCATCCAACCATGCAAAAGAGGCTCTTTGGCCACTTCGCTACGGCCCTTTGACCGCCTCAAAGAGCCTGTTTGAGCGAGCCGTTCAGGCTAAGTGAGCCGGCATTTACGATGCCAAGAAATCTCCAAAATAGTCAACAGGTTGATTATCAACACCTTACAAAAGTGCCCGTTTTTCGCGTATTTCAGCCCTAAGGAATTCTTAAGGGCAAATGGACAAATCTCAGTGCCCTTTTGAGTTCTTTTTTGTTTACATCCGGCAGGGGCACTTTGACAAGTGACAAACGCACGGGCCAACCGTTAATATTCCTAAAAAACAATCCCTACATAGCCTGTCATCTGAATATTATTCGTAACTTAGCCCCGTCTTAATAGTCAATCACCCTCAACGGCTGCAAACTACAATCTGCCTTCATCAACAACAGAGAGCAAAGATCTTTTATCAATTTAATAACTAAAACAAACATTTATGTATCTACAAATCAAAAGAGCCACATTGGCTGCATTGCTGTGCTTATGCTGTTTCGTCGGTGCGTTTGCACAGAAGACGGTATCAGGCAACGTGAAAGATGCCGCCGGCGAACCGATGATCGGAGTGAGCGTCATCGTGGACGGCACTTCCATCGGCGGCGTGACCGACCTTGACGGCAACTTCACCATCCCCAACGTGCCCGACAATGCCACACTGAAAGTGAGCTATGTGGGCTACCGCGAACAGAAAATAAGCGTGGCCGGAAAGTCGAGCCTCAACATCACGATGAAAGAAGACAACCAGAACCTTGACGAACTGGTGGTCATCGGCTATGCCGTGCAGAAGAAGCGCGACCTCACAGGCTCCGTTTCCTCCATCAAGGCGGGCGACCTGAAAGACGTGGCTGCCCCCAACGCCATGCAGGCCATGCAGGCCAAAGTGCCGGGCATGAACCTCACGCAGGCCTCGGGTGAGACGGGCGGCAAGCTCAACATCAACCTGCGCGGGGCCCGTTCGCTCCTCGCAAGCAACGACCCGCTCATCTTGGTCGACGGCGTGGAATATGGTTCGACGCTCGATCTCAACCCCTCCGACATCGAGTCGATGGACATTCTGAAAGATGCTTCGTCCACGGCCATCTACGGTACGCGTGGTGCCAACGGTGTCATCATCATCACCACCAAGCGCGGCAAGGCCGGCAAGACGAATGTTTCGCTGAATGTCTACAACTCGTGGAACTCCGCCACCGCCACTCCGCACGCGTTCTACGGCGACAGAGAGGTGAGATTCATGCAAGACAAGGCCGAATATCCCCTCAACTACAAGGACTATGTGCAAACCGGCACATGGGGCACGCAGACCGTGACACCGGAGACCGTGCTGGCAGGCTATGCCCTCGAAGACAACACCACGGCCCAGAGCATCTACGAGGACAAATCGTACACCGACTGGAGCGACCTCATCATCAGGAACAGCACATCGCAAAACTATGAAGTGGGCGTGAACGGCGGCAACGACAAGACCAACTTTGCCGTATCGCTGGGACTGATGAAAGACCGCGGACTGATGAAGCGCGACCAGATGACCCGCTACAATGGCAAGGCCAACATCGACCACAAGATAAGCAACTACGTGAAAGTGGGCACGAGCCTGCTCTTCACCTACAAAGACTGGAACCGCCGCAACACGGGTGTGTACACCCAGATGCTCAAGATGACCAGCATCACCCATCCATATCTCTATCCGGGCACGGACAAGGAAAGCATCAACTATCAGCCCAACCCGTGGTATGAGGCCCATTGCAGTCCGATGCTCGACGAGGTTCCGGGAGCCTTCCAGCACAATGTGGAGAGCACGCGTTTCTTCGGCAACGTGTATGGCGAACTCTATCCGGTCAAGGGCATGGTGTTCCGCTCCCAGTTTGCCGTAGACCGCAACGACGCACGCGACGGCATGTATCAAGACTATCTGAGCCAAGGACGCTACCAGGCCGGCCAGACCAGCATCATCGACCTGAACAAGTATCACAGCACTTCCTTCACTTGGGACAACACCCTCAACTACACGACCGACTTCGGAGGCAGCAAGCACAGTGCCACCTTCCTCTTGGGACACGAGATGACCCAATCGGTGTTGGAAGGCACCGACATCTACGGCGATGCCGGAAAGAACCACTACTACAAAAGTGCTTACAACGACGTTTCTAAAATCAGCTCGCCCAAACTCACACCTACCTACGTCAAGCAAAGCATGGTTTCATTCTTCGGTCGTGCCAACTACAGCTACGCCGACAAATACCTGCTCACGGCTTCGCTCCGTGCCGACGGTTCGTCGGTTTTGGCCCAAGGCCACAAGTGGGGCTACTTCCCCTCCGTGGCAGCCGGTTGGCGCATCATAGAAGAAGACTTCATGAAGGGCACTGCCTCTTGGTTGAGCAACCTGAAACTGCGTGCCTCTTGGGGCCTTTCGGGCAATGCGGCCATCGATCCCTATCAGACATTGGCCCAGTTGAGCCCCACCACCTATTACTATTATGCCGATGGCAGCAGCATTCCCGGCAAGCTTCCAAGCAGCATGGCCAACGAAGACCTCACATGGGAGAAGACTTCGTCGTTTGACCTCGGTCTGGACTATGGCTTCCTCAACGGGCGCATCAACGGTACGGTAGACCTCTATTGGAGCAACACCTACGACCTGCTGTTCTACAAGACCGCCCCTGCCTCGTCGGTATTCACAAGTGTGATCAGTAATGTCGGCAAGACCAAAGGCTTCGGTGTAGAGTTTGCGCTGAATGCAGACATCATCCGCGCCAAAGACTTCAACTGGAACGCCAACCTCACCTATACGCACTTCGCCGACGAAGTGAAGGAACTCACAGAGGGTGTCAAGCGCTACCCACGCGACAACACAGCACTCGTGATCGGCGAACCGGTGCATGCATTCTACGACTACAAGGCCGACAACACGTGGAAAATCGGTGAATACAAGACCTATCTGGAGAATTGGAAGGCCCGCCACAACGGGCAGGAACCGTCTTATGCCGCCAACTACGGAGACCCGGGAACACCGAAGATTGTCGATGTGAACGACGACGGCACCATCGATGCCGAAGACCGCGTTATCTACAAGCGCGACCCGGATCACATTTTCGGCCTGACCAACACGTTCTCCTACAAGAATTTCTCGCTGAGCGTGCAGATGTACGCCCGTCTGGGTGGCTACATCCAATACCAGCTCTCCAACAACATGAACTTCGAAACGGCCAACTGGGCCGATGTGGACTATTGGGCTCCGAACAACCAAGGGGCCAAATTCCCCAACCCGGGACTGACCAGCGCACAACAGAAGTGGTACACGCAGTATCGCTCGGCACTGCAATATGAGAAGGCAGACTACTTCAAGGTGAAAGACATCACCCTGTCGTACAACCTGCCCAAGTCACTCATCAAGAAGGCCTATATAAGCAACTGCCGCGTCTATGGTTCGCTGAAAAACTTCTTCACCATCAGCGGCATCGACAACTACGACCCCGAGCGCGGCGGAGCTGTCACCTTCCCGCTGCAAAAGCAAGTTGTACTCGGTATCAATGTTGAATTCTAAACAAACACTTCAAACGTCATGAAAACAAAACTTTATATATCTATGGCCGCTCTGGCTCTCGGCATGGGAGTCACCACCTCTTGTTCCGACTTTCTGGAAGAGGAGAATAAAGTGGGCGAAACGGCCGATCTCACCTACAGCACCAAGACCGGTATAGACGGACTTGTGGCCAACTGCTACAGCTTTGCCCGAGGCTGGTATGGCAAGGAGGCCGGACTGGGACTGAGCGAAATGGGAACCGACCTCTTCTGTTATGGCTTTGACAACAAGCAGAAGTCGCTCAACCAATACACTTTCACCTCGGCCGCTCTGGACAACAACGTGAACGACAACTCCTCGCTCGACCACTATTGGGAGATGTTCTACTGCGCGGCAGACGTATGCAACAATGCCATTGTGCAAGTGGGCAAAAGCACCGTGCTCTCGGAGAGCGAGAAACAACAATATCTCGGCGAGGCTTACTTCTTGCGGGCATTCTACTATTTCCACATGGTGAACATCTGGGGAGCCGTGCCCTACAACGACGCACCCGTAAAATCGCAGAATCTCAACCCCATCCGCATGTCGGAAGAAATGGTCTATGGCAAGATCTTGGCCGACCTTGACACTTCCATCAAGGAGTTTGAGGCTGCCGACTACAAGACTAAGGCCAAAGGCCGGGCCAACTATTGGGCAGCCCGCGCCTTGAAAGCCCGCGTGCTCATCTACGCAGCATCGTGGCTCAACGGCCAGTTGGGCAAACAGGTGGCCGGCAACGACAGCTACGCTGCCATGAACGGCACACAGCTCTACGCAGCCGCACAGGCTGAAGCCGAAGCCGTGATGGGGGCAACGGGCTACGCTTCGCTCTACAGCAACTACAACGATGTGTGGTCGATGGACAATGAGGCATACGAAAACAATCACGAAGCCTTGTTCGGCATCACCTACTCCGACCAAATCACGAGCAATGTCAACTGCATACCTTATCGTTATAAGAATGACGAATCGGGCAAACCGTTGAACTACAACTCGCTCATCACCCGCACGGGCTACACGCGCGGAGGTTCGGCCATGCTCCTGATGTTCGTCTCCAAATGGAACAACGGCTGCAACGACTTGGGAGGCAACGGACAAAAAGAGACACAGGTATTCTGGCGTGTGGCTGCCGGCAAGACAACAATCAAGAGTGCGGCCACAAAGAAAGACATCGAAGTGGGCGCAGCCTATTCGCCCTACGGCCGTGGCTTCTGCCGCTATGTGCCCTCCATGCGCCTGTGGCAGCTGCTCGAAGAGCACCGCGCCACCGACCAGCGCACGGAAGCAACGCTGCTCGACCACTACGACATAGCCTCACCGGATCTTGCCGGCAATGCCCGCAACTATCCACTCTTGAAAGACACAGCCATCTACTACTGCCCGCTTGACGGTAATTCTGCTGAAGGCAAGGCCAAGCAGGCATGGGCCAAAAACCGTTACCGCATCCAGTTCATGAGCGGTGGAGACATTCCGGTATTCTCGTCAAACGACCCGGCTGTAGCCAAACCCACCGAGGCAGCCAAACCCACCTCTGATGTGTATGGCGACAAGCGCTACAACTCCGTGGCCATTGGTGGATGGCAGTCGTATCCGGGCATCAAGAAGTTCCTCGACAATGTGTACAATCCGACTTTCCCCACATGGGACATCTCCAGTCGGGATGCCATAGTAATGCGTCTGCCCGAGATGTATCTCATCAAGGCTGAAGCGCAGTTGGCACAAGGAGATGCCACCGGCGCATTGGCAACTATCAACCAACTGCGTGCCGTGCGTGCCAAGGACGGTGCGGACAACTCGCTGAGCGGAACGCTCACCATTGACACCATCCTTAACGAGCGTGCCATTGAGTTCTGCGGTGAGCAGATGCGCTGGTTCGACCTCAAGCGCACAGGCAAGCTCCACGAGTATGTCATCAAGTACAACGCACAGGCTTCGCCCCAGCTCAAGGCCGACAGCAACAAGCATTTCCTCTACCGCCCGATACCGCAAAACGAACTCGATGCGGTGCAGAACCTCACTACGGAAGTGAACAGCACCACCGGTTTCTGGCAAAATCCGGGATGGTAAACGCTATTAGAACACAGACCATTGATAACGGATGCCCGCGCATTCCGTTATCAATGGTTTGCCGTTTACAAGCAGCCCCCTTCGCATAACCGACATCATCTGATAATCTAACACCCCTATCTACCTTTCGCAAAAACTCATCTTAACCAAGAAAAAACAAGTTCTAATAATCTATTATTCATAACCAAAACAAACTTCTATGTATTTACAAATCAAAAGAGCCACATTGGCCGCATTGCTGTGCTTATGCTGTTTCGTTGGTGCGCTTGCGCAGAAGACGGTATCAGGCAACGTGAAAGACACTTCGGGAGAACCGATGATCGGAGTGAGCGTCATCGTGGACGGCACTTCCATCGGCGGCGTGA